>ERZ773239.486-NODE-486-length-41746-cov-42.434626_pt1 | contig 41746 bp, 45 predicted proteins | sample MGYA00580521_ERZ773239 | MGnify/ENA primary metagenome ERZ773239 (study PRJEB29015, sample SAMEA2737801) | human gut metagenome | biome: human gut; feature: human-associated habitat; material: faeces | place: China | collected 2012 ... | reverse complement strand
GGAAGCAAAAGAAAAGGCGTGACCGAAGTCACGCCAAATCTTCCCCATTTAGGGAACTTTTGCAAATACTGTTTTATGGGAACTCTGCTGGTGGGCGCACCCTGTTTTTTGTTTTTTTAGTGGTTCAAATTTTTGCTTAGATACAAATAAAAATTGACGTTATTGCCAATATAGGAGTATAATAAAGTATACTCCCAGCCAAAAACATGCTCTAAAAAGGAGGAAGTCGGCTATGCAATATGATTATAATCAGCTGCTAACTACTGCAAGAAAACGCCTCAGCACCATCAATCGTAGTAATGCTTCCGAACAGTTTTATAGTGACCGTTCGCGTGTTATTTACAACTCATCGTTTCGTAGGCTTCAGCAAAAAGCACAGGTATTCTCTCTAGAACCTAACGCTAGTGTACGCACTCGTCTAACTCACTCGTTAGAAGTGTCAGATTTAGGCCGAACGCTAGCCAACAAAATTGCGCAGGAGTTATGTTCTAAAGGACTGCTATCTGCGGAAAATATTTCCTCTTTTATTGCTGTGGTCGAAAACGCCTGTCTTCTTCACGATATCGGTAATCCACCGTTTGGTCATTTCGGGGAAAGTGCAATTCGAGATTGGGCGCAAAAACGTGCGCTGAAGGCTCTTCCTACCGATATGTGTAAAAGTGACACACTAAAAAAATTGCTGAGTGACTTCGAAGAATTTGATGGTAATCCCCAAGGATTCCGGATTGTCACCAAGTTGTATACTGATTATGACCAGTATAGTCTAAATTTGACCTATGCAACTCTTCTTAGTATTTTAAAATATTCACGTGCAGCAGGTGAAGAACCAGTAAAAGGAAAGGCTATCTTGAAAAAAGCAGGTTACTTTCAAAGTGAGTTGCCTCTGGTAAAAGAGATTTACCAGTCAGTCGGCCTCGAACTTCATCACCGCTATCCACTGACGTATATTATGGAAGCTGCCGATGATATTGCATACTGTATGAGTGACATTTCTGACGGCATTGAAAAAGGCATTCTGACGGAGGAAAAGTTCTTAAAAGAATTTCAAAAGCATTTAGATATAACCTCTGTGGCATCAAAATCATTACATAAGAAGCTCTCTCCCACAAATGATTGTCTGCTATTCTCAATAACCGAAGGAACATTAGATCAACATATAGATAATCTTAATGGATTTAATCGGGATATTTCTGTACCATGGTCTAGAGCCGCTGTGCAGGAGGCTGTCGAAAATTATTTTTCTCAGCACGACATGGTGTATAATGGAGTAGCCGACTCGTTACTATCTGAAGATTCTGGAATGGGCATGATACTAGAAACCATGAAAACAGTTTCTAGCAAGTTGTTATATAACTCGAGCGAAGCAGAAAACATTGAACTTACTGGCTATGCTGTAATTTCTGGAATTCTTGAAAAATACGAGTTACTTTTAAAGCTTCCATTTGATGTGTTTGAAGCACTTATAGATGATCCATCCCAACTAAAAAACAACGATTGTCTAAAGGAGAAAATCAAAAGCCAAAAAATCAACATTGACATGGCACGTCGACTGTATCATCGAATTGGCGACCGTTATGTCAATGCTTACCGCAACGAGTTGAAAGCTTTAATTACTGAGAATGCTTCACATTTTGAGGAAATCGAATGGTGGTTACGCGTGCATCTTTTAATTGATCATATTGATGGGATGACAGATGAATACGCATTGCAAACTTACCAAATGCTAACTGGTATTCAACTGATGCGTAGTTAAAATTTCACGTTCTCTGAACACTAATTTTTTACTTTCTCTGATTAATATTTCGAATACAAAATAAAAAACGATGGCATCGAGTATTCTAATAATTACTTGATGCCATCGTTTTCTCGTCAATCCTCTAGTCGATAACTTACTTTCACATTTTTCAAATATTCCTCCGGATCACCATTCAGAATCAAATCGGCATAGCCCAGCGGGTCATTGTAGATGAGGTAGTCCAGTTCTGTCCTCTGCGCCATGGTCACATTCAACGCATCCTCGACCCCGGTGCAGTCAATGGAGATCATTCTCCCATCCCGGAGCAGCAGTTCCACGCAGCCGGTGTCCATATTGAATTTGCAAGCCCTTGCATTGTACTTCATAATCTTGTCCTCCTGAAATCATTGTTTGGTTTGTGGCGGTCAATCTATGATTTCGGATTTCATCTTCCACGGACACCTGCATTGAACTTTCCAAAGAAAACAAATAATCCGAACCCATCTCCTATCGGAAACAAGTTCGGATTATTTTTGTTTGGTCCGCCTGACATTCCCCCAGTCGAACCTTTCCGTCACCATCTTCCCTTCTTATTTTTTCCTCACCTGTCCCCTCTCTCATTAACCCCTTCTCACCAGCGCATTGTACAGCATCTCCAAGAACTGCGCCGCGGACGGTGTGCCGGTCAGTGGGTAGCCTGCCAGCTGTTGCACATGTTCCGGGCTTGTGTTCCATGTGATCTGTGCGGCCCGACGAATCGTGCTCTGAATGGCTGTCCAGTAGCAGTGATATTGTTCTGACAGCGGCTCATATACTTCCTTCTGTACAGCCTCCAGCCTGTCCTCCTGCTCATAGATCCGGGCCAGCGCATCCCGCAGAATGCGATAAGCTCTCATATTACGGGTGATTCCCAGCGGGCGCAAGATGTCAGCCACCCGGAGTGCAAAGTCTGTCGTTTCGGTCGTAGTCATTTTTTACACATCCTTCCACGCCCACTTTAGCCGAAAAATGTCGGAATGTGTCAATTGCGCCCTAATGTGTCGCAATATGTCGGAATAGGTCGCTTGCAAACAAAAACAGCCCCGGGAACCAGATGGTTCCCGGGGCTGTTGCTCTATGTAGGCGTACACCCTGCCGCCGCAGCGGCTAAGTTATGCATAGTTGCTTACAAAATGGAAGCACCTGCTGAGCTTAGTGCACGCCCTTCTTCAGCTGCTCCAGATAGCTGTCCGCCGCCAGCGCCTCTTTGGTAAAGGAGTTGTTCTCCCACCATGCCCAGATGGCCTGCCGCCGGGGCGGCTAAGTAGTGCGGCTGGCTTACTTGCCGATCTGGCTCTTCAGCCGGTCATAGGTCTTGTCGGCCTCCAGCGCGGCGGTGGTGAAGCTGTTGTTGCTCCACCAGCTGACCAGCGCGGCCACGGTGGTGATTCCAGCGGTCACCAGCTGCTCCACGGTGGCGCTCTCGATGGGCAGCATGGGCTTGCCGCAGGCGCTCAGCACCTGATTGGTCAGGGCCAGCAGCAGGACAGCAGTGCGGGTGATGGTACCGGCGGAGATGGTGGGTGCGGTGGGCTCGGTATAGGTATGTGCTTTCATGATATGCCTTTCTCCCGGCATCGCCGGGCTCAGTGTTATGCATGAATTCTCTTCATCTCGAAAAATGAATCGGCTCACGCGACGTCGCTATCACGGATGGGCAGGGCCTTGGCGCGGGTGTACAGCTCGGTGCCCGTGCCATTGCCGCCCAGGGCGTGATAGCTCGTATACAGATACTCCAGATTTTTCAGGCTGGAGGTGTCGATGCCGCCCTGCTGGATGTAGTGGGTGCAGCTCTGGTAGATCCGGTCGTGCATGATGGCCAGCAGACCGTCCTTGATGGTCCGGTACTCGGTGACCTTTTTGATCAGGTAGCCCCAGCCGATGCCCAGCAGCCAGATGGCACCCTCCATCCAGTGGGCAGAGATGTAAGCAAAAACTTGCTGCATTGGTCTCACCCCTCCCCATCCTCATCATTTTCCCACGCCTGCCGGATGCGCTGTCCATTGTGACACACTGCGTCCAGCACAGCGTCGGCCTGCACGTTGGCCGCCAGAAGGGCCTTGTCCATCGTGTCCAAGCGGAAGTAGCCTGTGAATACCTCGCCATTCGGTAAGGGTGCTGCAACCGCAATGCGGTCGATCTTGTGTTCTTCGAGTGTAGCTAAAACGTCAGAAAGCCAGGATGCATACGGTGCATCCGACATCAGAACACTTGCCATCGGTCTCACCCCCTTACTGCGTCCAGCGGCTTTTGTTAGGCCGGGTGTCCACATGCACCCAGCCCTTGGTGCGGCCGGCCTTGACCGGGTAGCGGCCCACGCCGCCCCAGCCGGGCAGCAGGCTCTCGGCGTAGGCGGCCACGTCCTCGACGGACACACCCGCCACCTGGATGTCTGCCGCCCGGCCCAGCAGGTGCTGGCTGCTCTTGGCTCCACCCACAGCGGTGTTGTGGGCCGCCGTGCGGTACCCGCTGGTGATCGTGATGGGCCTGCCGAAGTGCTCTCGGATGCACTGCAAAAGCACCGCAAGGCTTTCGTCAATCATCACGACGTCGCTGCCGTCGCGGCAACGAAACTCGCGCACCTTAAAGCCCGGTGCCAGCTGCTTGGCACCGTCCTTGGCAAGACTATACTGTTTGATCGCCATTTTGTCACGTCCTTTCTGTTTCGTCAGGTTCTTCTGTTTCTTCGTCCTTCTCGGATACTGCGGAGATGCCGTTTTCGGCCAGCAGGGTTTCCACGGTGCTGCGCAGACGGGTGGGCACCTCGTCCAGCGTCTTGATACCCTTGCGGATCAGGGCTGCATAAATTTTCGCCATCAATTTTCCTCCTTTTCTTCGTACAGCTCGCACAGGGCCACCTGAAGATCGGTGACACTGCTCTCCACGGCGGTCACCTGCGTCAGCAGGTCGGCAAGGGTGGGGTAGTGGTAGCCGTCAATCCAGAGTTCCAAAGGGAACACTGTTTTGTATGGATAAACAACATGAAGGATGCCGTTTGTTTGGAATGTGATTGTAAAATTGATGTCACAGTCATAAGTTGTCGTGCCACCGCGTGCAATGCTTTTTTCAGTGTTATTACCGTAGCTGTTGTACTCGCCTTTGGTAATGCATATCTTATCAACATTGCCTGGAATCTGAACATCCCAAGTTGTGAATTTGTTAGGAGACGTCACATGGGTGTTCCACACCAGTCGCGCCTCCGACTTTACCGCCACGGCGGCAGCGATCTTATCATTGAGGGTCTTGCCGCTGAGGGTGCCGTCCTCGTCCACGTCCAGATAGTCGCCCACCTTGACGCCGCCCAGGGCGTCCGCTGTGGCGGCAGGCAGCACGTACTCCTGGGCCAGCATCACGGTCTCGGTGCTGCCGTCGCCCTTGGTCACGGTCATTGTGTTGCCCTGCACGGTCAGCGCCTTGAGGTACACGCCGCTCCCCGCTTCCACCGCGCCCACGTCCTCCGCCGTCAGCGGGGTCTCCTTCCCGGTGCCGCCGTGTTCTGTACCCAGCACCCCGGTCATGGCCGGCAGGCTGGTGGTGTCCTGGGTGGTAAAGCTCTTTTCGCTGCCGTCGGCCATCGTCACGGTCAGGGTGTGGCCCTCCAGCCGGATGCTCTGCACCACCGCCGCACCGCTGGCCGGCATGGCTCCCACATCCTCAGCCGTCAGGTGCACCGCGCCTCCCTTGCCGTTGACGCTCACCACCTTCCCGGTCTCCGGGGCCGCTGCCTCTGCCCGGGCCGCCGCAGCCTCTGCCCTCGCTGCCGAATTTTCAGAGTTTTCGGCCCCTGCCGTTGCCGTCCGGGCCGCCGTCTCTGCCAGGCCCTTGGCATTCACCGCCCGGGTTGCTGCGGTGGCCGCCGTCTCGGCGTTGGTCTTTGCGCTGGCTGCGGCCTGCTGCGCCGTGTTGGAGTATTCCAGCACCCGGGCCACAAAGGTCTCGTACTGGGTGGGGCTGATTTCCACGTCTCCGTCGGTGTTCAGAGTGCTGTAGCACTCGTACTTGGTGGGCTTTGTCAGGGCCCGGTAACCGTCCGCACCCAGGGCCAGCAGCATCCACTGGCCGCCGGGGCTGGCCGTCAGGGTCTTGTCCACCGCCACGCTGTCTTCGTCGTCCAGCAGCACCGGTGCGGGCAGGGTGCCGTCCAGCCACTGCACATGCAGCGTCACGCTCAGGCCCTGCCATTCTGCCGGCAGCTCAAATTCCAGCTTTTCCACCCCGGCGCTGCTCTGGCCGCCCACCTTCAGCACCCGCACGTCCGGGGCAAACTCCGCCCCGGCAAAACTGCGCTTCAAGATCTTCACACGCATTCGCGTCTCCTCCTTTCGCCCTTCCAGTCTACCGCACTCCGCTGCACAAAAAACCTGCGGACTTTCTGCCAGTCAAAACCACCGGCTGAGCCGGTGGCTTGAGTAAGCCCTAGAAGGGCACCTTACTGGCAAAGCCCCTTAAGGGGCCACGAGCAAGCATCTTTCATCTGCATTACCTGCCCTACCGCTCTAACGAGCTATGTTGCAAAGTGCATCTTCTAAGAGGACAATTTCTTTGTCATCTCGCTTCGCTCGAATCTTATAGCTAAAGCATTTTCTACTCCACCAGCGGAGCTGGTGGTTGTCGTTCGCTCAAGCTACCCAAAGCAAGAGCACCCCGGCAGCCATTTCCGGCCGCCGGGGTGCTCTTTCTTATCTCAGGTCTGCGTAGGGGTCATTTACCGTGGTGGTCTGCGCCTTTTCGGCGTTCTTCAGCCAGGTGGCAAAGGTTTTCTGCTCGTACAGGGCGTTCCCGTCCCCATCGGTCAGGGCCAGCAGCATCTCCTCCAGCTTCTGCCGGTCGTACTCACTGCCGGCCAGATATTCCGGCTTGCACACTTCCGTGATCTTGCTCTTCAGACTTGTCACACTCTTTCCGGCCCGCAGCAGCCGGTCAAGCTCTTCCTGCACATCCTGCGTCCGGCCGCTGTCCACGGCCGCCACCAGGTCGTCGGTCACGCTGGTGCCGCCGTTCTTCAGCACCTCGTCGGCCCGCTTGTTCACCGCACCGGTCACACAGTCGATCACCGCCTCCCGCTTGTCCGCGTCAGCCTTCGCACCTTCCCGGATGCCCAGCGCCTCGTACAGGTCCCGGATCACCTGCCGCGTCAGCTGCTGGCGCTGGCTGTCGTTGCCGTTCACCTGGGCCTGGGCCGCCTGCTGCACCCGGTCGTCGTACTTTGCAAGGCGGGTCTTCAGCTGCTTGTAGGCCTCTTCCTCCTTGCCCATCTCCTGCAGCTTCTCCATGGCCGCCTGCGCCTCGCCCGCGTCGCCGCTGGCATAGGCATCATACAGCCGGTCGTACTGTCCGGTTGCGCTGGCAGGCAGGCTGCTGAAGGTAAATTTCCCGCCGCTGGCCACGTTCTCCGCGTCCTGCACGTAGCCCTTGAAGGCTTCCAGGATCTTCCGCCCGTTGCCAAAGGGCACACCGGCAATTTCCAGCCCGTCCTCCATCAGGGTCAGGGCGTACTTCTGCACCTTGCCGTGGTGGGCGGCCAGCTTCGCCTCGTCCATGTCTGCCGTGTCCTTGCGCAGCTCGCTCACAAACTTTTTCACGTCCCCAGCCAGATCGTTCACGGCACTGATGTTCGTGGCGCTCACCACATCATAGTCCTTGCCGTTCAGGGCGTTGTCCACCAGGCTGTACACCTCGCTGCCAAACAAAAAATTTCCGGCCGCGCTCTCGGTAAACAGCCCGGTAAAACGGCTCAGCAGGCTTTTCAGGGTCACGTCCCCGTTTTCGTCCTGCTCCCGGTCCCACCGGTGCAGCAAAAAGTCCGCGCCGATCTTCATCATGGCAAACACCGCCGTCTGCGCCACCTGGCTCCCCGCCGCCCGCTGCAGCTGCTTGCCGGCCCGCTGCAGCTCTGCCTTGGTCTCTTCCGTTTCGCCCTCTTCAAACCGCGCTTTCTGGGCGTTGTAGTCCATCACGGCGTCAGCCAGGATGCCGTAGTTCTGGAACCGCTGGGTGGTAAACATGGTAAAGGTCTTTACAAACTCGTCCGGGTTGCGCTGGATGCCCGCCCGCTGCATCACGGTATAGTTGGGCTGGGTCTGCTCGATCACCTTCTGGTACATCCGGTTCACGGCCTGCCAGTAGTCCTCGCTGCCCTCCTGGGCGGCCCCCTCGGCAAATTCCCCGGGGTGGTTCTTCACATAGGCCTTGCTGCCCTCCCACAGCGCTGCCACCGTCACCTCGTCCACGCCGTTGATCCACCCAGTCACGGCTTTCGGCAGCTTGTCCATGGCCTTTTCCGCCGGCGTGAGGCCTTTGCCAATGCTGGCCAGCTCACCCCGCTGGCTGCCGCGCTTGCGCCATTCCAGCAGCACGTCCCCGTGTTCCGAGATCTCCGCCTCCAGCACCGTCCGCTGCTTGGCCGAGAGATTCTTCACAAAGGGCACCACCGCCGCCATGGTGTCGCTGCCCAGCACGGCCGCCGCCGTGGGTAAGGACGCTGCCTGCGCAATGGCCACACCCGGGTTCAGGGTCAGGATCGCCCCGGCGTAGTTGCCCCGCAGCCGGGCCGCCATCCGGCTCACGCCGTTGTCCCGCTTGCGCTGGGTGGTCTGCAGGTCGGTCAGCAGTTCGTTGACGTATTCCACCGCACTGTGGCCCCACTGCTCCTTGATGATGCCGTTCTTCAGGTTATACACGCCGTCTTTCGTTTCCACGTTGCTGTTCAGCACCTTCTTCACGTCCCGGATGGGCAGTGCCAGGCCCGCATAGGCCGCCGTGTCCCGGATGCTGCGCTGCACCACATTGCTGCACTCTTCCAGCAAAATTGGCTGCACCGCTTTCTTTACACGGTTCTTCAAAAAGCCCCGGCCCTCAATGGTGGCGTCAAGGTTCAGCCCTTCGATCTGGGTCGCCAGGGCTCTCTTGTCCACTGCAATGGGGTAGTAGTTTTTCACCCCCGCCCGGTTGTAGCCCAGCAGCTGCATGCTGGTCTCGTTGATCAGGTTTGTGGTGTACCGGTTGAACAGCTCCTGCATGTCCGCGATCCACGCCCGGTCGTAGTCGGTCAGGGCGTTTTCCACCGTCTGCAGCACCGTGTCCACCATCGGGGTGCCGTCGGCATTCTGCAAGCCGCCCAGGTGCACAGTCTGGCCCTCCTGGTAGGCCCGCTCAATGTTTCCTTTTGTGTACTGTTCCATGTTCGGCACCGTCAGGCCGCCGTTCAGCAGGTGCTGGCGGCTGTCCGCGTTCTGCAGATGCATGTACAGGCTGCACAGCATGGCGTGGTTCAGCGGCACGCTGTTGCCCTTGGTGTCGGTCAGGCCGATGTCCACCGTCTCGGCCCCCGGCCCGGCAAAGGCGTCCATCTCTTTCAGGTGGGTCTTGCCCGTCACGTCCGCAAAGAGTTTCTCGCCCTTGATGGTGATCTCGCTCTGCCGGCGCTGGCCGTCGTTCAGCATCCTCGCCAGCTTCTCCATCTGGCCGTTCTTTGCGTAGCCGCCCAGCATGCGGAACACCCGCTCGCCGCCCAGCATGTCCAGCTGGTACTTGGTCAGCGTGTTCCGCAACCCGTCAAACCGCCCGCCGGGGCGGTTGCCCTTGCTGGTTTTCACCTCGTAGGCAGCAGCGTCCGCAATGGCGCTCACTTCCTCAGCCTTTGCAAGGCTCAACGTCTTGTTTTCGGTGCGGATCACATGCAGCGTGCTGCTGGTAATGGCTTTCAGTAGCCGCAGCTGGTCCACTGTCATGGGCAGGCTGACACGGTTCTCCGTGTCCCGGATGCGCGCTTTCAGCCGGTCCTGCAATGCCCTTGCCTTCTCACTGTCCGGCAGAGCTTCCGCCTGGGCCAGCTGCTCGTGCAGCTTGTCCAGCCGGGCGTTCTTCGCAGCTGTCAGGTCCTCCCGCAGCGTCTGGATCAGTTCCGGCACCTTGCTCTGCTTCCAGTCCTCGGTCATGGCGTTGGGGGCTCCCTCGCTGCCCATGCTGGCCGTAATGCTGTCCTGCAGCCTCGTCAGCTGGTTCACAGCCTTGCTGTTCAGGGTCACCAGGTTCGCCAGCTTGGCCACCTCGGCCGCCTCCACGATCAGCCCCTTCTGCACATACTTGCCCTTCTGGGGCCGCAGCACCATCTGGTTCAGCTGGGCCGCGTTCGCCCGGATGCTCCGTTTCAGCTCGTCCGCCTTCCGGGCGTCCCGGGCCCGCTGCACCCGGTTCTCGGCTACTTTCTTCGCAATAGCAATGTCCTCGTCCCGCTGCTGGCGGGCCACTTCCAGCGCAATGGCGTTCCGCTGGGCCTGTTTCTGCTGCCAGGCTTCCCGCCGGCGCTCGTTTTCGGCCTCCCACTCCATGATCTCGTTGTCCTGGATCATCAGCGAGCGCTCCGCCCGGTCGGCCCGGCGCTGCTCCTGCTTCACCTGGTCGGCCAGGTAGTCGTTTTCTTCCCGCAGCTCGCCCATGCGTTCCTTGTACCACAGCTTTGCCGCGTCCATGTCTTCCTGCCGCTGGGCTTTCAGCCGCTGCTCCTGCTGCTTCAGCTGCCGGCGGAACTCCTCCCGCTGGTAGGTGATGTACTCGTTCACGTCGCCCAGGTTGGTAAAGGTCTTTCCGTCGATCTTCACAGCGCTCCGGGTCTCGGTGCGCTGGTTGGCGGCCAGTCGGCGGGCAAACTCCTGCCGCTGCACTTTCTGGACACCCTGCATGCCCTTCTCCACCTCGGCGGCCCTTGCCTCGTCTCCGGCCGCCGCCTTGGCCATCTGTAGCGCCTGCTTCTGCATGCCCTCAAAAATAGCCTGGGCGTCGGTCATCTCGGGCACGTTCATAATGTCCTCGATCATTCGCCCGGCCAGCTCCACCCGGGCGTCCTCGTACTCGGCCTCGTCCGCAAAGCGGCTGCGCATCTCCGGCTTGATGCTGTCATGCAGATTCATCAGCACGTCCAGCCACTCGGTGCTCTCCATGCTCATGACACCCTCCACACCGGCCTGCTGGGCCGCCGCTTTCCACAGCGCCCGCGCACCGTCCTGGATGCCGCCCACGGCCCGGGTGTCGTTCACAATGCTCTCGTACTGCTCCGCCGGGTTTCCGTCCCGCACGCCGTCGGCCTGCCGCAGGGCCACACCGTGGCTGCGGGCCTCGGCCACCGCCGCGCTCCAGTTGCCGTACCGCTTCACCAGCTCCGCCTTGGCCTTGCCGGTCTTGTTCACGGTGTACTCCAGCCGGTGCAGCTCCGGGTATTCGTCCCACAGCTCACTGTTGCGGTAGGTCGCCCCGTCCAGCACCTCGCCCGCCAGCGTCTCGGCCAGCGCCTGGGCCTTTGTCATGTCCGCGCCGTCCGCTTTCAGGTAGTCCACCAGCACCCGGGTCTCGTTGGCCAGCTTTGCCCGGTCGGCCCGGCTGGCGTTGGCTTTCGTCCACCGCGCCGCTAGCCCGTCCAGGCTGTCCTGGCTCACCTTCACGCCCCGCGTCACCCCAAAGAACTGGCTCAGGGTGTCCAGTGCCGCCGCCGTGTTCGCAATATCCCGGCTCGCCTGCCGCTGGTCGTTCTTCTTTGCCTCCCGGCTGGCCTGCTCCGCCAGCTGGAAACGGAACTTTGCAAGGCTGCTTTCCTGCGCCAGCTCTCTGGTCTTGTAATACTCCCGGATCTCCCGCACCACCTTGTCCGCATCCACACGCCCGCTGTATTCCTTGCTGGCGGCAACCCTGCCGTCTGCTGTGGAGATGTCCAGCGTGAACTGCCCGCGCTCGCCGCCCAGCTGCTCGGCCATTTTCCGGATCTGTTCCAGCTGCTGCGCCGTGGGGGCCGTGTCCGCCGAAATGTCCACGCCCGGTGCCTCGGCCATCACACGCACATTGCCGTCCAGCAAAAACTCATTCAGAGCTTCCGTGCCGTTCTTCACTTCCGCCGGGCCGAACACCTCCAGAATTTCCCGGTGGTCGGTGTCCCGGCTACGGTCATTCTGGGCAAAGTCCAGCATCTGGCCGTCCGGCAGAATGTACCCTGCCCGCCGGAATTCTTCCGTCACGCCGAACTGCTCCTTCGCCAACATCCGCCGGTACTCCGCATTGCCGCCGTACGCTTTGGCTCTGGCATTGTAGGCGTTCTGTGCATCCTTGGCCTGGGCGTCCTTCCGCTGCTGCAGACGCTCATTGGCTGCTTTCATCTGCTCCGTCAGGGCGCTGTCCCGCTCTTCCAGCGCGGCCAGGCGGCTGTTGTACTCCTTGCGCTTTGCAAGGTAGTCCTGGTATTCTGCGCTGTCCCGGTAGGCCTTGCCCTCTGCGGAAAAAACGCCCAGCGCCTTTTTCTTTGCCTCGATCCGCTGCACTTCGGCACTGTTCAGCCATGCGCTGCGTTCTTCCTTCAGGGCACTGCGCTGCTTGGTCAGTTGCTGCTGTTCGGTGCGCAGCTTTGCCAGCTCATCCTGTTCCGCCAGCTGATAGCGCACATTTTTCTGCACAGCTGCATTGTTTTCCTTGCTTTCGACAGAGGTTTGTGCTATAGTAGTGTCAGAAGATACTTCCTGAGCATCCGCAAGGGTGCTCCGCACAGCTTTCGGGAGCTGTGTGGGAGTATCTTCTTTTTTTGTCATATTTCCCTCAGTGTCAAACGTCACATAGCTTCCATCTGTCCAGCATACCTCATGAACATAGAAATTCTTCATGCCATTCTGCCGGGTGTATTCTCTTACAATCACGCCTTCATACAGCTTTGTTCCGTCAATTTCGACGGGCGCTGCAAAGACATAAGTATCATACCCTCGTCCCTGCCAGTTTTGCTCATACCCGATTTGCTTTCCTTTTTGAATTACTTCAGGGACTGCAGCAACCGCAACCTGTTTTGCTTTGCTGTTCCCATGCTGCACCGTTGCACGTGCACCGCTCTTTGTCAACTCCACCGTTCCGAAGTTTTCACGAATCACTTTGTTTCCTATAGAATCAAAGAATTCTTCAACATTGGAAATGTTTTCGTTTCGCGTTTTTCCGAAAGACACCTCTGTTCCTTCGATTGTCGCCACCGGTTTCATTTCTTCCAATTCGTCCAGATGGCCGTTCATCTGCTCCACCAGAGAATCTTTTCCCTCGTGCAGCTGGAACCGCACCCCCTGCGCCGCACCCTCACTCTTGAGGGCTGCGGCGTTTTCTTTTGCCGCCCGCAGGTTGTCCATGGCCTTTTCCGCATGGGCAAAATAGGCGTCCTGCAGGGCCCGTTTTTCCGCCTCGGCCAGACGCTGGGCTTTCAGGGCCGCCCGGTTCTCCGGGTCAAGGGTCAGCGCTTCCTTTGCCCGGCTGATGATGCCGTTCAGCATCTCCTTCACGGCGGTCATCACCTTGTGGATGGTGCCTGCCTTGCCGGCGTTCTTCTCCGCCTGCGCCCGCTGGAATTCGGCCCACCGGGTCACGCTCTCGGCACTGTCAAAAATGCCGCGCCAGCTGTCCGCCACCAGTTCCTCAGCAGCCTGCTCATAGGTCAGGCCCTGGGCGGCATAGTCCTTCACCTTGTCCCGGATCAGCTCGTCCACGTTCTCAAAGCCCTCGCTCTTCGCCAGGTACTCCAGCGCCGTGTTCTGCACCGCCTTGGCACCCTCGGCATCCAGAGCGTTGTACCAGTGGTAGTCCTCGTGCAGCACCGTGCCAAACACGTCTCCGTTCCGGTCGCCAAAAAAGATGCGGCCCGTCTCGGTGTCCACATAGGCTTTCACCCGCTCGCTGGGGCTTCCGTCCGGGCCCAGCAGCACGCTCTTCAAAATGGCGTCCGTGCCGGTTCCCGCCGCGTTCAGCCGGATCACCTGGGCTGCCACATCGTCCGCCGCGCGGTCGCTGCCCTTCCAGATCACCCGGCCCTCGCCTTTCGTGCTCTGGTCGGTCAGGGCACCGCCCAGGGCCCCGCGCTCCACCGTGCCGGCTTCCACTTCGCCCTGCCCCTGCAAAAAGGCCGCCCGCAGTGCCTGCTCTCCGCCGGGCTGCTGCAGTACATAGTTCGTGTTCAGGGCAAGGTTGTTCATGCTGCCCGCCAGCTCCAGCGCCTTGTCAAAGGTTTTCACCCCGTCCATCTGGCCCATGCGGTACATGCTGCTGGCCGCCGCCGTGTAGTGTTCCAGGTCAGCAACGCTGTCCGGCACCATCCGGCTGATGGTCTCCGCCGCGCCCTTGCTCACCTTCCAGTCCGTCAGGGTCCGCTGCACGGCCCGCTGCTTCTCAGTCAGGGTCTGCTGGCGCAGCCCCACCGTCCGCCGCAGGCCGTCCGGTGCTTCCCGGCTCTGCTGTGTCGTCTCCTGTGCTTCCTGCTGCGCAGCGGCCCGGCTTTCCGCCTGCGCCTGCCGGTGCAGCTGTTCCGGGTCAAACAGCATAGTCCTGGGGTTTTCCGGGTCTACCGTCCGCACCGCTTCCGTGCCGTCCGCAAAGCGCACCGTCATGGTGTCGTTGCTCATGCTCACGCTGTAGCCCTGCCCGCTTTCCACGGTTTCCCCGGCCTTTTCCACAGTGCTCTGGCGCTGATCGGCGGCAGGGTTCTTCACTTGCGCTGCCTTGTTCCCGACATTTGTGCCAGGAGCCTCCGCCTCCTGCTGCATGGCCTGCTCGGCAGTCTGCTGCTGGGCAAGCGTGCGCAGGGCTTTCCGGGTCTCGCTGGCCGTGGCAGGCAGCTCCATGCCGTACTCCTCCGCAAAGGCCGCGCGGTTCGCCGCATTGGCTGCATTCGGGGTAAACAGGTTGATGGTCTTGCCCGTCAGGTTGTCCGCCTGCAGGGCGGCCGCCAGCTGCTGCACCGCCGGGTTCTCGCTGCGCACCGCCGGGGCCGCATCCTTCTGGGCAGTTGTTTCCGCAGCATCTGCATTGTCCGTCTGCTGCACGGCGGCGGCCTGGTCTGCCTGCTGCCGTGCAGCTTCTCCCGGCTCCATGGCCCGCGCTTCCAGCGCCCGCTGCGCCGCTGCGGCATCCGCCGCCCGGCTCTCGGTGTCCGCCTGCACCGGGGCAGCCGTTTCGGTTCCGGCCCGGGCGTCCAGCGTCCGGCTCATGGCACCCAGCCCCGTGCCCACGGCACCGCCCAGCGCACCGGAGGCACCACCCGTCAGGCCGCTCTGCAGCGCCTGCAAAAAGGTGTCGCTCTGCAGCAGCTCGTCGGCGGCCTGCTGGTCGCCGCCCAGCGTGGCATCAATGATCTTGTCCGCATAGGTCTCCACAAAGGCCTGTACCGCATTGTCCACGCCGCCGGAGATCGTGTTGGCGGCCAACTGGCTGTTGCCCAGCCCGCTCACCAGCTTCGAGCTGCGCACAAGATCGGCCAGCTTTCCGGCCACCGTGTCCCGGGCATAGTCCACGCCCATGCTGCGGGCCATGTCCGCCACGCCCACGCTGTTGATGGCCCAGCCTGCGCCAAACTTTGCAAGGCCCACGCCCACAGCCTGGCCGGCGCTGGTGCCCTTCTCCACGTCCTGGCCCATGCTCTCGGCCGCGCCCTGGGCGCTCAGCACCGGCAGCACCAGGTAGGGGCTCACGCCCGCAACAGCCAGGTTTTCCGCTGCGCTGGTGGCAACGCCCATGGCTGTTTTGGCCGCCGGGCTCATGCCCGCCTGGGCCGCTTCCGTGCGCTGCTGGCCGTAGTGGTACAGCTGGTAGCCAAGGCTCGTGTCTTTATCCAGCGCCGTTTTCTGCACCGTCCCGGCAATGCGGCTGCGCATTTCGTCGATCTCGCTCTGGCTGTAGCCCATGTCGCGCAGATCCTCGTCGGTGTACTGGGGGTTATAGTCCATGTCCACCGCCGTGATCCGGTCTTTCAGTTCCTTGCCACGGGCATCGCCTTCCAGTTCCTTGTCCAGCGCCGCCTCGTTTTTCTGGGTAGCCCGGATGTCCTTCACGCCCTGGGTGGTCATCTCGCCCGCCATGGGCACCGCCGACGCCACCGTGGCCGCAATGCCCTTCGTGGTGTCCGCCGTGCGGCGCACCGCCCGGTCAGTCACCGGCAAGGCATCATATTCCCGGATGTATGCCCGGGCCTCGTTGATCTCCTGGGCCGTGTACCCCATCTTCAAAAGGTCTCCGGGGCTGTACCGCTGCTTTGTACCGGTCACCTGCACGGCCTGCTCTGGGGCAACGCCCTTGTCCTCCTGAGTGGTGTACTCCTTCTGCCGCAGCAGGTCCACCACCTCCCGGTGCCGGGAGCTTTCGTCCATCCACTGGTTCAGCTCGTCAAAGCGGTCGGTCTGCCGGTCCTTGGCAAGGGCGTTTCCCACCTTCTGCGCCGCCTTGGCGTAGCTGCCGTAGGTGCCCTGCGCAATGGCCCGCTGTTTCGGGGCGTTGTCGCTGCCAACATAGTTCCAGTCCGGTTCGTAGTCCTCCTGCCGGTCCGTGGCCACCGGGCTGCCCGTGTTGCTGGCCATATCCGCCAGCACCTGCTTGCCCAGCGTGTCCGCGCTCACCGTGCCAAGCACCTGCCGCGTGCCGCCGGTCCAGGCCGGGGTACTGGCCGTCGTCTGCAGGCGGCTGGTGCTGGCGGGGGCAGCCGTCATCTGGCTACGGATCTGCGCCACCTGGGCCACGCTCAGGCCCGTGCCGGTGTTTTTCGTGTTCGTAGCAGCTGCCGGGGTGGTCTTTGCAGTCCGGGTCGTCGTCTTCTTCTGGGCTGCGGTTTTTGCGGCGTCATTCGCTTTAATCTGCTCCCGCATCTGGCGCACCTGTTCTACACTCAGGCTCATGTTGCTCCTCCTTTACCATCCCATAGTCTGCGACACCTGACTGATGGTGCTGTCGCTGTAATTTTTCCGGATCAGATACTCGGTGATCTGGGCCATGTCATAGCCATTGTTTGCCATCTGCTGTGCTTCTCGCAGCGCCGTATTGTAATTGCCGCCTTTCGGGCTGGCCATGCTCACCGACGCCCCCGCCACGCCGTCCACCGTGCCGCTGGTGCTCCACGGCGTTTTGGTGGTCGCTGCCGGCAGCTTGCTGGTCGTGGTTCCCGCCTTTCCCGCTCCGGTTCCTCCCGCCGCGCTCTGGGTGCTGGCCTTGGTGCCGGTGTCTGCCTTGATCCATCCCGCATTGGTCAGGGTCCGCTTGTAAAAGTCGTACAGGGGCTCGGTGCCCTTCATGCTGGAAAATTTGTTTGCCATCTGCTGCAGCTGGCTGGTCGTGTAGCCGCCGCTCTTGCTTCCCGAGCTGCTCCCACCGCTTCTCGTGCTTCCGGTGCCCGTGGTCTTGTACCGCTGCTGCAGTCCCAGCAGCGCCTGCTGGTATGCAAGGTTCGAGCTGTTCAGCCGCCCGGCAATGGTGCCGTAGCTGTCCGTGCTGTCCCCGCTCAGTCCTGCCATCTGCAGGTAATTCTTTGCTGCCGTGTCGTTGCCGCTGCCCGCCAGGCTTGCGCCCTGCAGCAGGGCCGCCATCTTGTCCTTCTGGGTATCGCTCATGCCCTCCCAGGCGTCCAGCATCGTGCTGTCCAGTCCGTACTTGGTCAGGGTCTGGGCTGCCAGGTCATCAAAGCCCGCCTGCTTAAAGGCCTGCGCCTGTTCCATGGCGCTGATCTGGTCGCTCAGCTGGGTGCGCTGCAGGCTGTCCGCATACTGCTGCTTCTGTAGTTCAAACTCCTTGTCCCACTGGTAATAGCCCTGGTAGGCATCGTACCCGGTCTTTACCGCATTGCCCACTCCCTTCACAACGTTCCACACATTGTTCCAGAAATCGCTGTTCTCCTGCCGTGCCGTGTCCACCCGGCCGCTCAGGTAGTCCCGCCAGTTCTGGGCATTGCTCACGCTGCCGTCATACTCGCTGCGTTCCAGGCTCTGCTGGCCCAGCAGGTCGTCCAGCACGCTGGTGGTGTCACTCATCTTCTGCTTCCAGTTCTGCAAAGCGTCCGCCCGCAGGCTGCTCAGGCTGTTGTCCACGCCTGCGATCTGCTCCCCTGCCGCCTGGTTCGCCGCGGTCTTGGCCCAGTCCGCACCGTACCCGCCCGCCAGGGTATTGGCCGTGCCGGCAGCGGCTGCCGCGCCGTTCTGGGCGTTGGCCACGCTGTTGGCCCGGTACTGCTGGTAGGCAGCGTTCAGGGCATCCGTGTCCACGCCGGTGCTGCCGGTCAGGCTGGCATCCGCCAGCTGCACCAGCTTCTGGTTGATGCTGTCCGTGTAGTTGTTCTGGTAGGCCCTCGGCATAGCCTGTTCGGCCTGGGCCAGCTTCTTCTTTGCCGTGTTCAGTCTCGCAATGGTTCCCATGGTGTCCCCTCCTTACACAAAAAAGAATGGTAAGATCTGCGCCGCCAGCTGCACCGCGCTCAGAATGCCGTTCAGCCACCGGCTGGTGCGCTGGCTGCTCTCGCTGCTGGCCTTGTCGTACTCGTTCTGGCGGTACTGCAGCCCGTCCATCCAGTTGGCCATGTCCTTCTGGTAGTTCTGGTAGTCCTGCTGTTCGGCGTTCTGCAGTCCGCTCAGCTGGCTCTCCAGCCCGGTGCGCTTGGCCGTGTACTCGCTGCGGCTCTGGTCCTGCAGGCTGTTCAGCACGTTGTCCAGGTTGTTCATGGTGGCCGTGTAGGCGTTCTGGCCCGCCTGGGTGCCGTAGCTGCTGCCATAACCGCCGGTCTGGGCGGCGGCATTGGCCTGTGCATTCTGGTTCGCCAGCTTGGCCGAGCGGGTGTACTGGCTCTTGTACTGCTGGTAGGCCGTGTCGGCGTCCGGGTCGTAGTCAAACTCTTTCATGCCGTCCAGCTGGCCCATCACGTCCTTGATCTTCGGCTGGTACTGGCTCACATAGTCCGCCGGGCGGGTCTTTTCGTAGTTCTCCAGTTCCGTCCGGGCATTGCTCAGTCTGCTCATTCCGTCTCCCCCTTACTGCTCAAAAAATTCTCGCTCATGTTCTCGCTGTCCAGGTTGGTCAGCACGTAGCCCAGCTGTTCCTGCAGCTGGTACAGGTAGTTGCGCAGCGCCCGGGCGTCCTCCGGGTCCATGCTGCTGCCAAAGCTGGGCAGGCTGATGCCGTTCAGCCCCGCTAAACTCGCCATGTTCATCCCTCACTTTCTCGGCCCGGCCCCGGTCACCCGGCCGCCGGTGGTGCCTGCCAGCGTAAAGGCCATGCTCCGCAAAGCGATCTGCCCCGTGCCGCTCAGCTTCAGCCGCATGGTGTCGTGCCGGCGCGGCTCAAAGGGCAGGTTCAGCCGGGCATGGTCTCCCGTGGCGGCCGCCGTGCGCAGGGTCTCCCAGGGTCCGCCGTCGTAGCTCGCCGCCAGCGTCACCACACTGTGGGTCTGGGCGTCCAGCCGCAGGGTGATCCGGCTGATGTATTTGTCATCCGTCTCGGTCAGTCCAATGTCTCCGCTCACCGCTTCAAACTGCAGCGCCGCCTCGGCTTCCCCTTCTGTTTCCCGGTCGGGGTCTGCCGCCCACAGGGCCCGGCCGTCCCACAGGTACAGCTGCCGGCCGGTACTGGCCATCTCGTAACCCACGGCGCTCTCCTCGTGCCACAGGCCCCGCTCCGTGTCGTACACCAGCAGCCGCCCGGCGCTGTCCCCCTGGCGGCGCAGGTACAGGTAATACCGCGCGTCCAGGCTCCCGGCCGCGCACCACGCGGCCCCCGTCAGCTTCCCGGTGTCCAGCGCGCCGGACACCTTGCTGGGCAGGCTGCCGTCCCATGCCATCACCCCGCCGGGCGAAAGGTAATACAGCGTCTCGTTCAGCACGCACAGGCTGTGGGCGGCGTTGGCTGCCACGCCCCGGCACCGCACGCTGGAAAGCTGGTAGTCGCTGGGTTTGGAGCCGTACAGCTTGTGGATGCAGTTCTCTTTGAAGAACAGCACATACCCCATGCAGCTGGCCGCGCCGGTAAAAGTGCCGTCGCTGCCCACGCTCACGGCGTAGCTGTCCGCTGCAATGCCCCGGTAGCTGTACCAGTTGGTGGGGTCGCCCAGGCGGCAGGCGTAAATGGTGTTTTCCTTCTTGCTGCAGCCCCACACCCGGTTGCCCTGCTCCGTCACAAAGTCCAGATCCGGCACCCGCCGCTCCAGCGTGATGCTCACGGCCAGGCCCTCGTTCTCGGTGCGCGCCCCGTCCAGGCTGCGCCAGCTGGTGCCCGTGGCCGTCACCGTCCAGCTGCCATAGTACCGGCTGCTGTCCTGGGCCGGGGTCAGGCTGGCCACAAGGTCGTCCCCCTCCAGCGCCTGCACCACGATCTCCCCGTTCAGGTCTGCCGCCAGCGCGTCGCACACCGCCTGCGGCATGCCGGTCAGGGTCACTGTGTCGCCCTCCTTCAGCAGGCTCCCGATTCCCGGGCAGGTCATGCGCACCGTGTTCACCAGCACCTGCACCCACTTGCCGCTCTTGGCGCTCCACTTTTCCAGCACGCTCTCATAGTCGTACAGGTTCTTCGGGTCGCCCTTCAAAAACAGCTGCCCGTCCTCCGGGCTCTCCGGCTCCGTGTCGCCTGCACCGGCCACCTCGTACATCTTGCCCTCCGTGTCGCAGGGGCACACGGTCATTTTGCGGTCGCCCAGCTCCCACTTTGCCCCCAGCGTTTCCAGCTGGCCGGTCTCGGTGTCAAAGGCCAGCTTGTCCGGCCAGATCAGCACCTTGCTGCCCATGCCGGCCAGCGCCTTGCGGTCGTCCGTCAGCACATTCTCCAGCGTCACCGCCGCCGTGCGGCCCGCCTGCCCGTCCGGTGCGTATTCCAGCCCCGTGCCCCGGCAGATCAGCAGCCCGTTCAGGTGGTACATGCCGTTTACTTTTTCCACATCCCGCACCTTCTTGCGCAGGGCCCGGGTCTGCAGCGCCGGAAATCCCCGGCCGGAGAAATTCAGCGCCGCCGAGAGCTCCGCCTCGCTGCAGCTGTAGCTCTCGTTGATTCCCCCAAAGACCCGCAACAGCTGCCGGCTACCGGTCAGCTGGTTCAGGTTCGTCCCGTCGATCATCTCTCAATACCTCCACTGCACCCCGCCCGCCGGGGGGTATTTCTGCCGCATCCAGGCTGCAAACTCCTGGCAGTAGTCACTGTACATCTGCAGCTCGTTCACCGCCCGGGCCGTCTCGCCCAGGGCCAGGTCCATCTGGGCGCACAGCCAGTGCTGGTACAGTGCGCTGAAGGCATCCGGTGCCAGCAGCTGGGTGTCATACTCCAGCCCGTCCCCGGCCATGTCGGCGCCCACAGCGTCAAAATCGCCGCAGGCCGAGCGGTTCACCACCGTCTGCCGCAGCCGCGCGTCGCACTGGCGCATCCACATCTGCTTCATCTCGTCCCCAAAGTCGTTGTTCGGCCGCATCTGGTCGCAAAGTTCTATCGCCTTTCCGGCTGTCATCGTTCCGCCTCCTTAGCAAAAACACCCGGCACAGCAAGTGCCTGCCGTACCGGGTGTATTCTTCTTTGATTCGTGGCTCCCCTTTCGGGGGAGCTCCGGCATCCGCGCCGCCCTTGGCGGACGGGGCCGGTGAGAGGGTTACAGCTTCTGCAGTGCCGGCACGTTCTGCGCCGCCGCCTGGGCCGCCTCGATCTTCGCGTTGGCCGCGTTGTCCATCTCCTCGCTGTGGCGCAGCACCTCGGCCACCGCCGCAGGCACCTCCACGTCCACACCGCGCTGGATCAGGTACGCCTCGCCGTTCACGCTCACAAAACGGGCGCTGGAGTAGCGGCCGTTGTCCTTGAACAGGTGGATCACCTCGGTGGCGGGCTTCTCCGCCTGCACGTCCTTGGTGTCCTGGGTGGCTGCTTCTGCAGCCTGCTGGGCGGTTTCTTTCTTCACTGCCATTTTGTGTTCATCCTCCGTTCCTCAGTTTGCCTTCGCCTTGGCGCTGTAGCGTGCGCTGCAGCTCTCAATGCGCACCATGTACTGCTCGCTCAGACGCTCGGCGGTCTTCACGGCCTTCCAGCCCACAGATGCACGCTGGTTCAGCGGGTCATCGCCGTAGCCCAGCTGCTTCACGATGTGCTGCAGGCCGCCGCCCTCCAGCTCGGTGGTGGCGTAGGCGTGGGCACCCAGCACCAGGGTGCCGAATACGGCAAGGCCGGTGGGGCAGCCGGTGCCCTTCCAGATCTTTGCCTCGCTGGTCTCCACAAAGCGCACGTTGCCGATCTTGCCAATCTCGCCCTCAAAGATCTCCTCGGGGCTGGCGTACTTGTGGGCCTCCACCCAGGCCGGGTCCTTCTTCAGGTCGTAGGCCGTGTACGGGTGGATGATGCACACATAGCTGCCGCCGGCAGAGCCGATGGGGTCTGCGTTCTGCACCTTCAGCTGGGCCACCGCCTGGTCGATCAGGTCCACCGTCAGCTGGGCCGTGGCGTCCAGGCCCGCACGGCTGGTCACGGGGGTCTCAACGCCGTCGCTCACCTTGGGGGCGTAGATTACGTTGGTGCCGCCGCACAGGATGTCCCGGACGATGGTGTCCATGGTGCGGCCGCTCTGGCTTGCCAGCACGCTGGTGGCCTGCACCACGTTGTTGTCAATGGTGGTCATCTGCACCATGTCGGTCAGGGGCACCCAGCCGCCGTACTGGTGCACCTCAGCGGTCACCGTGGTCACGGTCAGGGCCTGGCCTTCCGGGGTCACGCCCTCGGTCAGGGGCGTGGTGGCCTTGGGCAGCGCGTCATACTTGCGGAACTCGATGATCTTGCCGTTGTTGGCCGGGATCGGGTAGCTGTCGCCGAACTGGTCATGCACCAGCGCCGGCAGCGCCTGGTCGATGAGGCGGCGCTCGTAAAAGGTCTTCATCTCGGCGCTCATGCCGGAGCTGCCGGTGGTGTTCTGCAGCTGCTCGTGCGCATCCGCAAACAGCTGCAGGTTCAACTTCTTCCATTTCATGGTTTGGTCCTCCTTCAAAGGTTTATGTTCTCACACCCTCGTGTGGGAAGTCGTTACAGCGTGATCTTCTCGCCCCGGCGTGCCCGGCGTTCCAGGTCCTCCAGCTGGCGGCGGCTCATGCTGGCCACGTCCACATGGGTGGTCACCGCGCCGCCGGGCCGGGTGCCGTTCTCGCCGGGTCTGCTGGCCCGCTGCTGGATGCGGGCCGCCACGCCCTGCTCCACCTTCTGGGCGGTCTGGGCTGTGGCCTGCTGCATGATGTGGTCAAAGTAGGCGGCCCGGTAAGCGTCCGGCAGGCTCACGCCCCGGCGCATCAGGTCGGCCACCTGCTCGTTGGCCAGCACCTCCTGCAGCTCAAAATCCGGGTACTGGGTCTTCAGCTGGGCGGCCTGGGCCTCCCACTGTGCCTGGATCTGGCTCACCCGCTGCTGGCGGGTTGCTTCCTGCTGCATGGCCTGCAGCTGCGCGTTGCGGGTGTTGCTGCGCTTCAGGTCGCTCTCCATCTTGTCCAGCTCCCGGGCCGTTTTCACGCTCACACCCCGCTGCTGGGCCAGGTCCTCGTAATATTTCTCGTCCTTCACGCGGCCGTTCTCCACCGCCTCGATCAGGCCGTCCATGTCATCGGTGTCCACGCCGTAGGCATTGGCCAGTGCCTGGGTCAGCCGCGCCACCTGCGGATTCTGCCGGATGTTCTCCGTGGCCTTATCAATGGCCCGCTGCATCATCTCCTGGAACACGTCGCTGTATTCGCCCTGCACCATCTCGCCAAAGGCTCTCCGGCGCTCCTCCGGGGTCTTTTCGGCCTTGGGCTCCTTGGCAGGTTCCTGGTGCTTCTCCGCTTCCGCCGGGTCACTCTCACTGCCAGAGGCCCCCTCCTTGAGGGGGTTGCCGCCCGCAGGCGGCTGGGGGAGTTTCTCCCCGCCTGCCGCCTTGCCCTTCAGCGCCCCGCTGCGCCGTGCCAGCCGCTCCTGCGCCGGCCGCAAAGCCGGTGCCTGCACCGCCGGGGCCGCAGCTTCCGCCGCACCGCCCTCTGCAGCACCTGCGCCGCCGTCTCCGCCTTCGGCAAATTTCTGCAGGTTCAGTGCCTTTTCCGGCGCATCGCAGCCGTCGCTGTCATCGTAAATGTACAACTCCACATGGTCCGGGTACTGCCCGGCCAGCTCGCTCAGCCCTTCCTCCACTAAGTCGTACCATGCAGCAACCATGATTCCGGTCATGCCGCCGCTGGGCTTTGCCTGCACCACAAAAGACTCACCGTGCTGCACGCAGCTGCTCTCCAGCTGCTTCTGCCGTGCAGCCTCCTCCACCTTGTTGGCCAGCGTCTGCAGCAGCACGCTCGCTGCCGCACACACAATGTCCTGGCCTTTGGGTGCATAGTCTGCGTGGCCGCTTGCTGCTACACTATAGCCCTTGTCGGTCTGCATCATTTCCACTTTGATCATGCCGTTTTCCTCCTGTCGTTCCTGTTCCAATCGGAGAGCCGAGAAAAAAGCGTTAAGCGCAGCGACTAGCTTTTTTCCGGTTCGACTTCTTCTTTGGGGTCTGAAAGGGGCGAGCAGCCCCTTTCTCGTGGGTCCAGCGCGTCGAAATCGCTGGCGCTTTTCTGGTTCTCTTTTGTGCGGCAAAAGAGAACGTCCCCCGTCATTCTTTGTTCGGGTTGTTCGCATCCATGGCCCGCTTGGCCGCCTGTGTCGAGAGACTGTTGTTCCCTTCGCCCACCGCAGCGCCCAGGCTGTTGGTGGTGCTGCGGGTCACATTGCTGCTGCCGCTGCCGCCACCCGTGCTGCCCGCCGCCTGCGCAGCCGCTCCTGCCGCCTCGCTCACGTTGGTGCCGTTCTGCTGGTCAATGATGGCCGCCATTTTCTGCATCTGCTGCGCCATCTGCTGGAGCTGCTGGTACAGCGTGCCGTTTTCGCTCACCCGCTGGCGCACCTTCTCAATGCCTTCAAAGTCCATCATGTCCAGCGCCGCCAGGGCCGCGTCGGCGTTGGCCGGCGCAAAGAAGCCCATCTGGTAGCACTCTTTCGCCGTCTCGTTCTGAGAAAGGCGGCTGAAGGTGCTCTTCTTGGCCGCGCTCACCGTGATGTCAAACACCGGCTCATGGTCGCCCAGCTGCACCCCTCCGATCTCGCCGCCCGGCACGGCCCGCAGCTGCGCCGCGCTGAAGGGAGTGTACTCGGTCTGCCCCGTCTCTCCGGTAACGCGGAACACCCGCTGCTCGTCGTAGAACTGGCGCATCAGCTCAATGATCAGGTAACACTCCTTCGCAAAGGAGCGGTACGCGCTTTTCAGCATGTCCCGGCTCAGCTTGCTGCCCGCTTCCTGCAGGGCCGCAATGGCGCTGGCCGCGGTCAGGCCGCTGGTAGTGCCGCCTTGGCTCACGTCCCGGTTGCCGCTGACCTCCTTCAGCTCGTTCACCCGGTCGTCCCGGTAGGTGATGCAGTTGCCGCTCAGCACGCTGGTCTGCAGCGGCATAAAGGTGTCGCTGTTCAGCCGCCCCACCACATGCACGATGTCCCGGCTGAAGTCCGCCAGTTCTTCCTCGCTCACCCCGGCCGAGTCGCTCACCACAAAGCGCAGTTTGCTTGCCAGTTTCACGTTCTCGTCCATGGCGTGGTTCATCTCGTCAATGGCGGTCTGGGTGTCCTTCATCACGTCGATGTACCCAAAGCCCGCCGGGCTGTCCTCTTCCATGAACAGCGGGTCAAACACAAAGGGGTATTTCCCGTGGTCGTAAAAGCCCCGCTCGGCCAGGGCCGGGTCGTTCTCGCTGGCGTACAGCACCACGCCGTTGCAGTACTTGCAGTAGTGCAGCACCGGCGCGCCCTGCGGCCGGGCCTTTTTGTAGTACCAGTCCACCACCACACTCTTGCCGGTGGTGTCGAGCTGATCGTCGTGGATGTACTCGGCCACGTCCAGGCTCTTTCCGGTGTGGCCTTCCAACTGGGGGTATTTCGCCACCAGCTGCTCGTTGTCCTCCAGGCTCAGGCTGAACAGGTTCGGGCTCTCCTGAATGTCGCTCACGCCAGGGGCCCAGTACAGCATCAGCAGGTTCACGCTCTTCACGCTGATGTCGCCAAGGCCCCCTCGCAGCGTCGGGTCCCAGAACACACCCTTCACGCCGGTGCCGGTCTTGAGCTTGCGCCACCAGGTGTCGCTGTACACCTGCTCATAGTCGCACTGCTCCAAAACTACCGGGATGATCTTCGAGAGTGCCTTGGCCGTTTCTTCGTCGTCCGCCGCCCGGGGCAAAACGTTGGGCTCCGGGTAGTTGTCCATGGCGTCGGCGTGTTTGTTGGCAATGCTGTTGAACAGCCACCCGCTGGAGGGCTTGGGCTTGCCCTCCATCATCTTGTTTTCGCAGTTCTTCCAGTGTCCCATGCGGAACCACAGCTCGTTGTCCACAATGCGCTTGTCCAGCGACGCCTTGCCCGCCTTGTATTTCTGCAGGGTCTCCCCCGCCTTTGCGATCTCCTCCGGCCCGATCACCTGCGCCCCGGCAGCATCCTCCGTGGGTTTGCCGCCTGCCGTCTGCAGGCCCGTTCCGGTCACAGGCTCCGGCGGCCGTGCTCCCAGGCCGTTCAGCATCCCGGCCCCCGCCGGGGTGGCAATTCCGCCCCAATCTTCCGGATACAACGTCTTTCTCGGGTCCGGGTACCGCTGCAGCAGCTCCTGCAAAAGTTCCTGTTCATTCATGCAGCTTTTCCTTTCCGCTCGTACTCATTCCAATCGGAAAACCGAGAAAAAAGCGTTAAGCACAGCGGCTAGCTTTTTTCCGGTTTGACTTCTTCTTTGGGATTATCAAGGGCGAGCAGCCCTTGATTCGTGGGTCCAGCGCGTCGAAATCGCCGTGACCTTGCCGCGCTAAACACGCGTCATTTGCTTCGCAAACCAGTCTGCGGCTTAAAAGCCCCACTGGGGCTTTCATGCCCTGCGGGCACCGCCGCGCTTTTCTGGTTCTCTTTTGTGCGGCAAAAGAGAACATCTCTCGTCCTTACACCCGCATCACTCTGGTGCGGCTCTTGTGGCTGTCCAGGTCCAGCGGGTCGTCCCGCAGTACCGTCTCTTTCTGGATCTGCCGCGGGCTGAGGGGGTTTTCCATCAGCACATAGCGGCACTCGTCGTAGATGTGATCCTCCTGGTCCGAGTCAATGTCCTCCACGTTGCTCTCGTCGTACACAAGGTTCGGGATGGTCCGGATAAAGTGTTTGCAGGTGTCAAACACCTGCAGCATGGGCCGCCCCTCGGCGTTAAAGGCCAGCCGGTAGTGCATCTGCATCTTTCCGGCAAGGCGGGTGTGGTCTCCCGGGTGCCATACCAGGTAGTACGGGTGCTTTTCCTGCATCTGGGCAATGCTCTCGCCCTGGCTCTCGTTGAAGATGGCCGGGTCCGCCACGCCCTGGATCACCCGGCCTTTCAGCATCGGGTCGTTCTCCTCCGCTTCCTTTATACGCCGGGCCTGCTCCACCGGGTCGATCTTCAGGCCTTCGTTCGGCGTACCGTCGCAGCCGTACAGCTCCTTGATCCGGTACAGCCTGCCCTCTTCGTCCGCTGCGTACCACCCCACCGAGAAGGGCCGCGAGTAGCCAAAGTCGTACCCGCGCCAGATCTTCCAGTGCGCCGGAATGCGAAACGGCTTGATCACGTGGGTCCACCGCTGGTCCTCGTAGTGGACCGGGTCGTTGCGCCACTCGGTGAACACCTGGCCGCTGAAGCTGTCCCAGCTGCCATAGAGCAGCGCCTGCTTCTCCGCCTCCGGTAAGGACGCCAGGTTGTTCAGATACCCCGGGTCATTTTTCAGCAGTGCCGGGTTGTCAAAGATGGTGGAGGGGATAAACACCCGCGTGCGCCGCAGCTTTTCCACGGTGCCGTCCGGCTTCTTCACGTCCACCAGCTGCACCATCCGGGTGCCCGGGGGTGCCGGCGTGATGAACCGGGCCTTCACCCACCCGTGGCCGATGCCGCCGGGGTTGGCCGTGGCCCGGATGTACACCTGTGTGCCCGGCCCGCTGGGGCGGTTGCGGCTCATCAGGTAGCTGTACTCTTCCCAGGTGAAGTGGGTCAGCTCGTCCACCCCGATAAAATCAAACTGCTGGCCCTGGTAGTTGTATTTGTCCTGGGCCCGGAACATGCTGCCAAAATAGATCTTCGCCCCGCTGGGGAAGGTCCAGCAGTGGTTGCTGGCATTGTACCGGGCCTTGGGGAATGCGGGCTTGTAGTACTGCATGGTCTTGTCGATCAGCTCCCGCAGCTGGGGAAAGGTCTTGCGCAGGATCAATGCCCGGTAGTTGGGCACATCCACCTGCCGCAGCGCCTCGATCACCAGCGCGTCGCTCTTGCCGCCGCCGGCCGCCCCGCCGTACAGGGCCTCGTCCTCGCTGCGCCGCATAAAGGCCGCCTGCCTCGGCTGCGGCCGCCAGATGATGGGCCGGCCGTTAATCTCCTGCCGTGCCATCCAGCACCACCTCCTGCTGCTCTGCGTCGTCCTTTGCTTCCATCAGCACCGCCGGGGCAGCGCTCTGGCTGCCGCCCTCGTCCCGCGGCACCAGCGCCGCCGCATTGGCCGCAGCGTTCAGCAGCACCGTGGCCATGTTCGCCGCGTCCTTGTCGGTCATGGCCAGCGCCTCGTACCGCTCCAGCTGCTGTTCCAGCTCCTTCCGCTCATCGTCCTCCAGCCGCCGGTCGTAGCTGCCCGGCTCACTGTACACCACAAGGCCGGTTTCTGCCGCGTCCTGCAGGTTCTCCGCCTCGCTCTTGAGCAGCCCGCCGATCGCAAAGTCCCGGGCTCGGGCATCCTCGTCCAGTTTTGCCCGCAGCTTTGTGCAGATCTCGCTGGCCCGCTGGTTCTCGGCCACCCGCTGCTGCAGGTAGCCCACCTGGGCCCGGGCTCCCAGCGCCGCCCGGGCTGCGATCTCCCGCGCCGCCTGGGCCCTGGCCTCGGCAAACACCCCGTCCGACTTTCCGGCCTCCTCGGCCATCCAGCTGCGGATGGTGCTCTCCGGCACGCCGTACTTCCGGGCCACTGCACAGATGGAGTTGGAGCTGATCATGGCCATCACCACCTCAGCCCGCACCCTGGCCGGGTACTTCTTCCCGCGCCCCTGCCGACCCGGCACGGTATTTTTGCAGTATTTCCGCTGTGCCATCCCAGGCCCTCCCTCTGTGCTCATGGTTCCAGTCTATCGCAAACCGCTGCACAAAAAACCTACGGACTTTTTGGGGGAGTGGAGCACGGGTTGTGTTTGCTGTTTTTTCCGCAGCGGCCTTGCGGCGCTTTGAAAAACCAGAACACTGCCCCAGCCTCAGCTCCCTGCTTCCGCCACTGGCGGCGGTCGCTTCCGCTACAAGTTGCGGCTCCCAGTGTCTGCTGCGGCCCTTGGGCGGGCCTTGCATCCTGCTGGCCGCTGCCCCAACAGCTCCTCCCTGTTTCAGCCGCAGGCGGCGGTCGTCGCCGTTGCAGCACAAAAAGGCCGCGCGCCGCTGCGCTCAGCCATCCCTCTGCGTCCCCGCAGCTGTCATTCCGCATCCAGCAGCCCCGCCGCTGCCGCATAGATCCCCACCGTGCTCAGCGCTTCCAGCTCCTTGCTGTAATAGGTCGTCCGCCCGATGTACAGCGCCCGGATCACGTCCTCTTCCCGCATGCCCTCCAGGTAGCGCATCCGCAAAAGCTCCCAGCAGGCAGGGTCCGTCCGGGCATAGTAGTCCCGCACCCGGTCCAGCACCGCCGCCCACTTGCCGCGCCCGTCGTACTGCCGCAGCGCCCTGCGCACCTCTTTCCGCTGCTTTTTGGTCACTGCCCGCCGCCTTTCCCGCTTTTTTGCCGTTTTTGGCTGATATCTCACACATTCCCCGCACAAACCGCCTATTTTACGCGCAAAATAAATATTTCTTGTCTGTCATGTGCGAACTTTCGCAAACTCCCGCCGCCGCAGGATCACATAAGCCTGCGGTTCGGTGGCTTCCCAGCCCTCCGGCCGGGGCTCGGCATTCTCGTGCAGCCCGCCGGGGTCAAAGATCTGGATCTTCACGCACTCCCACCCCGGGAACAGCTTTTCCCACCACGCCGGGTCCTCCGCGTGTTCGCTGCAGGCCTCCCGCAGCTGGCGGCGGCTCCACTTGGTGTCAGTTACCGGCTGCTCCTCCGGCAGGGTCAGGTTGCTGGTTTCCAGGCACCGCCGGAAGCTGTGGCCGTAGATGTACCCCACCGTACCGCTCGTACCCTGCCCGTCAATGCCCAGGATCTTCTTCATGATGATCCGGTCTGCGTTCATGGTGCCCATGGGCTCAAACTCCCGTGTGCCGGGGACACGCCGCCGCCATAGATCCTCCAGCATATACCGCAGCTCCCGCCGCTCTGCCTCACTCAGCCCCGGGCACTGGGCAAAGCCATGCATGTGCAGCCGCCCGGCCTCGCCGTTGCGCACGGCCCACAGCATCAACTTCAGCCAGGTCCCCCGCACGCCAAACCGCTTGCGTGCCGCCCTCTGCACTCGCCGGGCGTAGTTTCTCACGTCCCGCCAGCAGCCTTCCTCGTCCTCGGGCAGGTAGGCGTCCTCGTATGTAGCGGTCAGGTAAAAGCCGTTCTGGTCAAAATTGGCCAGCACCTTGCGCAGTCGACGGCGCAGACTGGCGGCCTTGTTCCGGCTTTTCTGGCCCTTGTCGCTCTCTTTGCGCTTCTTGCCCCGCTGGCGGTGCTCCTGATCCGTCACGGGGTAAATGCCCACGGCTTGGTATGTGTCCCCGCAAAGGGTCCTTTTTTCCCGGATGTAGCTTTTTCGCATCCCGGTGCCCTCCCTGTCCGGTAAACTTTTCGTGTTGGTTTCTTTTCTGTGGCCCACACAGTCACAAGATTAACGGGTATACAAGCCCCCCAAAGCGCCCGCCCCGGACGCTTATTATAAAAAGGAAGGGCCTGTTCAGTTCAAACGCCTGCCGCCAGATTTTTCCCATCTGGCAGCACCCGTTCGGCCTGACGCTCCCGCCGTCGCCAAAGCCCCCGGCCGCGCGCTGTCCACGCCGCCGGGGGCTCTTTATTTGTGGGTTCCGCCCATCCAGAACTCCGCGTCAAAGTCGTTCCGGTTGATCTTTCCCGCATCGTTCTGGCTCTTTGTATAGGCCTTTTCCTTCTGCACCTCCGCTTTCCAGGCCCGGTACTTTTCGCACCGGTCGCTGCAGGCCGGGTGCCGGTCCGGGCAGTCCGGCGTGCATACCGGCTTTACCATGCCGGAGCAGCCGGTTTCCCTTCGGCCGCCCAGTACCCGTAGCTCAGCTCTTTCTTTCCATGCTCCCGGGCCTGGGCGTTGTAGCCTTCCAGGTCCCGCACATCCAGCTGCAGCGGGTCAGGGTCTGCCAGGTACTTCTTCAGCCGCACCCGGGGCTTCCTGGGTGCCGCCGGTTTCAGCGTCAGTACGGCGGCCCCCTTCGGCTTTGTGGGCCTCCTCGGCGGCTTTGCCTGGGCGTTCTCCGTCTTTTTCGGCTTCAGTCGCACCTTGTAGGCTTTCCGGCTGCAGGCCACCTCCACCTTTTCCCGGGTCACGTCCCACCGGTGCTTGCAGTGCCGCCTGGTCTTGCGCTGCTGGTCCCGCCACAGCGTCGGCAGGACCTTTTCAGAGACCACCACGCCCTGCGCTGCCAGATCTGCCGCCGTGCCCTCGTACAGCACCTTCCCGCTGTCCGGGTCGTGCAGGGTGTATTTGTACACCATCATACGGCTTTGCCCTCCTGCTTCCCGGCCCGGTGCTTTGCGGTCACAATCTTTTCCTGCCGCCGCTTGAGCGGGTCCACCAGATTCTTGCGTACAATGTCTCGTACTTCCGGTACTTGCCCGCCAAACCTTCCGGCTATCTTTTTGCTGATCCGCTTGCGGCTCATCCTGCCTTTGTCCTTGCTCATGCGTTGCCTCCGTTCCCGTACAGCTCCACTTCCGCACCGTCCGCCGTCACCAGCACCCCGCCGTCCAGTGCGGCAGCCAGCTGCTGCAGCCGTGCCGACGGCACCCGCAGCAGCCCGGCAGGCCGCATCCACTTGGTGATCCCCCCGGCCCGGATGCCGATCTTCTCCGCCAGGGTGTCGGCGTTCTCGCCCCGGTAGGCCATTGCCTCCTTCAGTGTCATTCCCATGCCTCCGTGATCTCAATTACTTTTTTGCAGCACCAGATCTGTGCATCCAATGCCCCGATTCCGCAGTCGAGCAACCACTTCTTGCGCTCCAGCAGCCAGATCTGCACATCATACGCCTGAATCCTGATAAGTCTGCAGATTCCTGCTCAGATCTCGGTCATCTCGCCCGCCTCCTCTCCCAGCTCTCCGGCATGGCCGGGGCCTGCAGCACGGTCTGGATGCGCTTTTCCACTTCCGCCGGGGCCAGCGGCAGGCAGCCCACCCGCTTGCGGCTGGCCTCCACCATCCAGGCCCGCTCTGCCAGCCCGTCCAGTGCCTGCCGGGTCTGGCGCTGCTGCTGATGCAGCGCCTGTGCGTCCGGGATGTCCTCCACCTGCACGTCGGTCTTGTAGGCGTCCCGGGCGCAGCGGCAAAAACGCTCCAGCGCCACGTCCACGCCGTCCTCTATGGCCCAGGCGGAAAGCTGCCGGAAGTTTTCCAGCACCGCTTTATGTAAGTCGTTCAGGCGCTTGGCTCCAAAGCCCAGCACCTCGGCGCAGGCCGCCGCGTATACCCGCCACTCCAGCGTGGCAGCGTTGTCCACCGCCATGCGGATCTGCAGCTCCTTCTGCTTGCGGGCCGCGCCCTTGCCCAGCGGCACCCGGAACTCCGTTTCCGCCCCCTCCGGCAAAAGGCTCACCAGCCAGGCCTGCCCGGCTGCAGCCTGTTCCCGGCCGCTCTTCCGGGGCTGGGCCATCACTTCCAGCATCTCCTCGTTGATCTCGTCCCGCCGCAGGTTCACCTTCCGCAGCCGCTGCACACCCACCTCGTACTCGTCGTGCAGGGCAATGGTCACGCAGGCGTGCATAAAATCCACCGCATTGTTCTCCGCCAGACTGATCTTCTCGGTCAGGCTCAGTTTCTTCTTCATCTCTTTGTCCTTTCGTAGTATTCGTCGTGCAGCTTCTGCCACTGGGCCAGCGGCAGGGCCTTGTCCCGTGCCGCACGGGCCAGTACCCGGTACGCCGGGCCGTTTTTGTCCCGCGGGTTCATCCAGTCCGCCTTTTCCAGCGCCTCGTTCAACTCCCGTCGGTACTCTTCGTAGGTCAAGGCTGCACCTCCCCCTGCCGCCGCATCAGCTCCGTCATAAAGCTCATCTCTTTTTCGCTGCTGACCATATACCGTTTGCCTTTTCCTCGCACCATGGCCATCAGCCGGTCCTGCATCATCTCGCCAAATTCCTTGGCGGCTTCCTCCTGCTCGGCCTTGGAGAGGTCCTTTCTCATCAGTTGCGCCACGGTGCTCAGGTAGGCATCTTCCAGGGCGTCCAGCGCTTTGCCCTTGCTTGTGTTCTGGCCCTGGCAGCGCATCACCACCGGGCCGTCGTCGATCACCGAAATGTTGATTTCAATCTTGCTTTTCATCCTTGTCCTCCTTCACGGTTCCCCGTGGTCGTTCATCCAGCTGGCCGTCAGCGCCCTGGCGTCCGCCAGTTTGTCGCACAGCATGTTCACGGCTGCTTCCTGCATCCACTCCGGCAGCTTGTCGGCCTGCATCAGGGCAGCGCCCATGTCCCGCACCAGCTCCTCGCCGTGCAGCTCCATCCGCTGCCAGATCTCTGCCTCGTCCGGCGTCATGTTCTCCGGCCGGCTCACTTCAGCACCTCCACGCTGTAGGCCTTGCAGGTACAGCCCCCGTGCTCTGCCCGGGCTTTGTCCTCGACCATGGCCTTTGCCACGCCCTTGCTGATGGCCTGCACCTCGTAGCTGCAGTGTGTAAAGTATTCGCTTTTGGTCTGTGGCAGCTTCTGGCTGCACTCCACATTCACGCGGTATCTGCCCATCCTTCAGCCCGCCTTTCTGCGGTCAGCCGCTCGTTTTTCCTGCGGCTGCCGCTCCTTGCAGGGCTTTTCGTCCTCTTCCTGCTCGGCGCAGCTGCCCAGGCCCGCCAGCACCACAGCCAGCGCCAGCAGCACCAGCGCCCCCACAAAACACCCGGCCATGGCCCAGCCGGTGTAGCTTTCCAGGCCGCTTGCCACCAGCAGGCAGCCGATCAGGCTGGCCCAGCTGCCGCAGTAATAGATCCATTTCCGCATTGTCAAAACCTCCCGTTTGTGTTAAACTTCTGGTGATGAGTGCATGCTGCTTTCATCACCCCTTGGCCTTGCCGGTGCTGTCACGCCGGCAGGGCCTTTTTGTTTTCTTGCACTTCTCCCGCTGCTTCTGCCATGCTTCAAACGCAGCCTGGTTCTCCGGGTCTGCGTAAAAATCCGCGGCAATGTCATACAGCGCCCAGATCTGCCACATCTTCAGCGGCCCGCTTTCACCGTCCATTCACGCCTCCTGTCAGTCCGGGTTAAAGGTCTGGAAGCGTTCGCCTTCGCCGGGTGCTTCCAGCGGGACCTCCCGCTCGGCGCAGATGCTCTCGGCCACCGACTTTGCAAAGCCGATCAGCTCATCGCCCCGCGCTGCCATCAGCACTGCCGGACCTACAATGCTGCTCATGTAGTTGAACGCGTACAGATCCGTGGCGTGCTCATTGTAAGGCAGCTCCTGCAGCAGGCCCTCTTCGTTCACGGCCATCTGGATGCTGTCCACATCCTCCCGTGCCCAGCTGGCAGCCAGGCAGGTGTCGGCCATCTCAATGGGCCCGCCCACCAGCTTCTGCAGCGTCTCCAGCTTGCAGGTGTCCCCGTCGTCACAGGGCAAAAGGTAAGCGCTGGTGTCCACCGGCATCACGATCACAAAACGTTCCATGTCCTTATCCCTCCGTATTGGCATAGCCTGCTTTTTCGGCGTCTTCCACGCTGACATCGTCAAAACACTGCTCCAGCACCATCAGCACCCGGCGCTGTGCGCCGGGGCGCAGGTTTGCCCGGCGCATAGCGATCAGACAATAGCCCATGCAGGCTGCATTGCTCCACGGCCCGTTCAGGTTTGCCAGCATCCGGGCCGCCTCGTTCTTCTTGCCCATCTCTTTGTCCTCCTTGGTTTCATGCATTCTTCCCCGGCTGGCCCTTATTCTCCGATTTGTGCTATACTTGCACTGAAAGGAGATGAAAGCCACCCGTGCTTTACAAAATCATGTTTGAAATTCAATGTTCCTTTGACGCTCTGGGAATTCTGCCTGCAATGGAATCCGAAATCTGCTGCAGCGTTGTCCCCGGAAAGTCTCCGGTTTTCTCGGTTCCTAACGTCCGTGACCGCTGCAACGACACAAACTTTGAGCAATGTCAGCAATGCACTGGCGCAATCTATCAGATGTTCCGGCAGGGGCTTATCCCTGTGGAGTTTCTTCCTTCCTGGCCGGTTCGCACTCTGCCAGACCCCATCCGGCCATGTCTTGAGCTGCTTTCAGAATGATTTCTGCATTCTCGGCAATCACCCCGGAAAGCGACCTGTTATAATCAGAGTCATACACAGCCATCTTTCTGGCCGCCATCCACCCCGGCAGGAATTCCCAAAGGGTCTGTGCCGCTTCCAGTGTTCGGTTATTTTCTTTGCTGTGTAAGTACAGCCCCAGTTCGTTGTAGTCCCCGCCCGCCTCTTCCACAGGCGTGCAGGGCTTTTTTGTTTCTTCCTCCACCTTCTTCCCTCCCTTCATGCGCTTTTCCCCGGCTGGGACGGGGTGTGTTCAATACCGAAAAGCTCATTCGGCGTGATCCCTAGAGCCTTGCAAATCGGGACAACATCATCTGACGTCATCCTTTTTCTGCCTCTCAGCAGATCATTGAACTTCTTGGGCTCATATCCGGCCGCTCGTGCTACTGCCGATTGCTTCAAACACTTCTCGTCAATAATTTTGTAAATCATGTCCGTTGCACTCATTCCATACGCTCCTTTCAGGTACAAGTTTCTTGGACATTTTTACAATATCACAAGTTTCTTGTCTCGTCAAGAGTTTTGTACAACTTTCTTGTTCTTTTGTCTTGACTTTTCAAGACCGCTCATTTATACTGACCTTGGAACGATAATTTTTTAGGAGGTGTTCCCGATGTCTTTTTCCAGTCGTCTCCGGCAGGCACGCGAACAGGCCGGGTTTACTCAGCAGGATCTTGCTGAAAAGCTCGGCATTACAAAAAGTGCCGTTGGTAACTATGAAAACGGCGTTAGTAGTCCCAAGTGGGATGTCCTTCTGAGAATTTTTGATGTTCTTCAGGTTGAGCCAAATTTCTTGTACCAGGATAGTTTTTCTTCGGAGCTTTCCGGGGCTGTTCAGCTCACCCCTCGGCAGTCTGCTCTGCTGTCCTCGTTTGACCAGCTCAACGAGGAGGGCCAGACCAAGGCCGTGGAGTATGTGGAGGATCTTGTGCTTACTGGCCGTTATAAAAAATGTTCTGCGTCTGAGCTGGGCGCAAAAGAAGCGTAAAAAATAAAGCCGCCCCAGTGTTATCTGAAGCGGGCGATTGCATAAACGGAGGAATCTATTATGCGCTTAAAGAAAAAGATTGTATCTCTTGCTCTAACCGCAGCTATAATGGTTTCTGTTTCTGCTCCGGCACTGGCAACATCCGCTTTTGATAAAAGTGTCTTCAATAATCGACAGGATATCTCTATCAGCGAAGATGAAATGGACGGTGTCACTATTGTCACCACCGTCCCCGATTATTTTAAAGATTCCATCGTTCTTTTTGATAACGCCTTTGTTCTTGTAGATCCTAAAATTGGCCTTGTTGATAATTTCGATCTCTATTCATTCCATTTTGACTACTACGGAGCAAACTACGCCGGGTTAAAAAGTATCATTATTAAAATTGGAGATAACCGATACACTTTTTCAAATTGCCAGCATACATCTTCTCTGACGAGTGATAATTTTATTCATGAGTCTATTTCGTTTTCACTGAAAAGAGAAACTGTTAAGTTTATGTCCGATTTGGCCGAGCATCGAAACGAAAATATTCAAGTCAGACTTGTCGGTGATTTTCAAAATTTGGATTTTATCCTTACCGACGATATGAAAAACTCTATTTTGACGCTGTATGATCTTTACTCACGCGGCGGCGGAACTCGTGACAAAAATATGCGTAATATTACTTTATCCGACTCTGTGGTTGTAGCAAAGAATGGGGAAGTCATTGACGGTTTAGTCAAGGAAAAACTGGTCGATGCAGGATTCCAAATTCTCGGTGCTCTTTCCTCGGCCAGTTGATTTTACCATATATGCAACGAAAGGAGCACCCCGCCGGGTGCTCCCTCTTTTTTGTTGCCGTCGCAACAGAATGGCTCAATTTTCTTTTCCTGTCCGCCTTTTTCTTCTATACTGAGAAAAAGGAGTGATTTTTATGGGTGAAAAGCAGCCCCGTTCTGATCGTTGGCGACGGTTCTGGCATTGGCACGGCTTTGAGATCGTCATCATTCTCGCGCTGGCCGTTGGGTATGCCGTTTTTTCTTTCGTCCCCGCCGACGTCCTTTTTGGGCACGGTTCCAGTTCTTCGGCCGTTTCTTCTTCCAGCACCACTCCGTTTCATGATGGTGCTGTCATCGGCTCCTCTGACGGCATCGACATTGGTAGGAGTGACGGTTTTGACGCTGGCGTTTCTGCAGGCGAATCCTTTTCATCTCCAAGCTCTCTTGATGGTTCTGACCGCAGTTCCGATTCTTCCGCCGGCTATGACTTCGGCTATGGACGCTTCTATCCCCGTGGATGGCTTTCTGGCTATATTGACGGCTATATTTCTCAGCACCCCGAAATCAATGAGTACGATCTCCTTGACGACATCCTTTATACGTTCCCGGATGTCGATACAGATGATTTGATTGATTATCTCCGTTCTGCGCGGTAAAGCACAACCCTTCAGCAGGTTCCTATTAAGTCTGCTTATTCATGTCTTGTTTGTGAAGGATTTTTGAATTTTCATTGCTTGTCAAGCCCTAATTTTTAGTTTTTCTGTTGCGTTTGCAACTTTTCACATTTTTTTCGTGTACAAACCCGCTCACCGAGCGTATAATAGACTTGCAGGAACGTATTCCTGCCAAGACAATGAAAAGACTGCTGGTCTTTGCTTGTCCGCTGAAAGAGGGTAGCCCCTCCCTGCCATGAAAAAATGGGGAATTAAAAAAGCGGTGAGCTCTTACCGTGAGTAGAGAATGAAAAAAGCGGAGAACCTCTGCCGTATAGTGAGGAATGAAAAAGGGTGCGGGACAGGTTACTGTTCCGCACCTTCTTGGATTAAGGAGCTGAATTATGGGGAAGTTTCAATTTTACCACATTAACGAACACTATATCAGCTATTTACATAGTATTGACACCCGTGTGCAATACAATAAGGGGCAGCGGCGTCCGTATGTTGGAATTGTACTCTCCATCAACGGCATTGATTATTATGTTCCCCTTGAATCCCCTAAGCCCAATCACGTTAACATCAAAGGCGGCGGTCCTGTTATGAAACTCGACGATGGTCGTCTTGGCCTAATGGGCTTCAACAATATGATTCCTGTTATTCCATCTTGCTTGATCAAATTTGATATTCAGAGTATCGAAAATGAGAATTATAAAATGCTCTTGTTGAATCAGTTAAATTATTGCAACAAGAATCGCGATCTTATTCTCCAGCGTGCAGAATCCACATACCGCAAAGCTCTCAGTCGTAAAATCCCGCTGTATCAAAAGGTATGCTGCAATTTTGAAAAATTGGAACGTAAAAGCAAGAAATATGATCCAAATTACGTTCCATCTAAAAAGAAAATTCGTGCAACCGTACCTTCCAAATAATTGTTCTTTTCAAGGAGCTCCCCGCCGGGTGCTCCTTGTTTTATAAACGCACAAACCCCTCCAGCTGTTTCCAGCCGGAGGGGTCTGCCCCGTCGTCAAAAGGTAAGGATAAAAAAACAAGAAGGTTTCTTTCCATGCGTCGCCTGCCCTTACAGCATAGCACGCTTTTTGGATATGGGCAAGCAAAAGCCCCGGCGCTGGTACGATGCAGCGCCGGGGATAACATGGAGTGCAGCACAAAACCGGACAAAGAAAATTTTATGCTTGCAGGGGTCAGTATACCACGCTCCCTGCATATGGGCAACCGCCCGGAAGGAAGTGTTATCATGCCCCGCAAAAAATCCACCGCAGCCGATGCACCGCGCCTGGTGGCTTACTACCGCTACTCCGGCGGCAGCCGCCAGACCGAGCAGAGCATCGAGGGCCAGCGTCGGGACTGCGAGGCCTACGCCCGCGCCCACGGCATGACCATCCTGCGCGAGTATGTAGACCGCCATATCAGCGGCAAAACCGATGACCGCCCTGCCTTCCAGCAGCTGGTGGCCGACAGTGCGGTGCACACCTTTGACGCCGTGATCTGCTGGAAAACCGACCGCCTGGCCCGCAACCGCTACGACAGCGCCGTCTATAAGAAAAAGCTCCGGGACAACGGTGTGGAGATCCTCTATGCCGCCGAGAGCAACATCTCCGGTGCCGAGGGCATCATCATTGAGGGCCTGATGGAAGCTCTGGCTGAGTATTACAGCGCCGAGCTGGCCGAAAAAGCCCGCCGTGGCATGCGGGAATCTGCCCTCAAGGGCAAGGCCTTGGGCAGCTCCCGCCCGCTGGGCCTCACCGTGGACGCCGACAAGCACTACATCATCGAGCCCACAGGTGCCGAGGCAGTCCGGTATATCTTTGAGCAGTACGCCGCCGGGCTGTCCTCCTCCTCCATCGTGGAGCGTCTGAACGCCATGGGCCTGCGCACCAGCCACGGCGGCCCTTTCAACAAAAGCAGTATCAACCGCATCATCCAGAACGAGATGTACCGCGGCGTTTACGTCAGTAAAAAGTTTGATGTCCGCATCGAGGGCGCGATCCCGGCCATCATCGACAATGATCTATGGGAAAGGGCACAGAAAATGTTTGAACGCAACCGCCAGAGCCGCACCCCGCACGCCTCCCGCGCCGATTATATCCTCTCCGGCAAACTGTACTGTGGAGAGTGCGGCTGCCTGATGAAAGGCGTCTGTGGACGCAGCAGCGGCAACGGCCAGATGTACCACTACTACGCCTGCCCCGGCCGCTCCATCGGCCGCGCCTGCACCCGCAAAAACATCCCGCAGGACGAGCTGGAGGCTATGGTGGTCAACGCCGTCGCCGATCTGCTGCTGGAGCCCGCGCTGCTGGAGCAGATTGCGGATGCCATCGTGGAGCTGCAGCAGGCTGAGGCCGCACGCCCTGACCCGGAGAAGCAGGCACTGGAAAAATCCCTGTCCGATGTCCGCAGCAAGATCCAGAACATCCTCTCTGCCATTGAGAACGGCACCTCCAGCGCCGCCCTCTCTGCCCGCCTTGCCGATCTGGAGCAGCAGGAGAGCACACTTTCCTATCAGCTTTCTTCCCTCGATGCAAAAAAGCCCCTCACCTTCACCCGTGATCAGATTCTGTTCCTGCTGCAGCAGTTCCGCGTCTCCCCCTCGGAGCGCACCAAGGCTTACTGCCGCCGCCTAGTTGATACCTTTGTGGATCACATCGAGCTCACCAACACCGAGCTGATCCTCTATTTCAACCTCTCCGACGAAACCATTGATAAAAACAAAAAAGCTCCCCGGTCGAACCATTCCGAAGAAAGTTCGACCGAGAAGCGTTTGGTCCACCTTGCACATCAACAAGCGAACTATTCCCTTTATGCGGCTTCCGGCTACTTTTCACTGGTTGAACACCAATTTTCGGCCCGTTTGTGGCGCACCGCATAATCTGTAATTATTTTGTAATCTTTGCGCAAACAAAAAATGCCCCGCCAGCAATCCGTCAGGATGCCAGCGGGGCATTGCTTTACTTAGTGGAGATACCTTGCCAATTCAGATGCAACAAAGCCTGCGATCAATGCCGCAATGACCGCCCACCAGAGTTTGTTTCCAAATACTCCGGGGGCTTTTTCCAGCGCGGTCAAGCGGTCGTCCTGCTTCTTGTTCTGTGCCGTCACAACTTCAAGGCTCCGGTTTGTGGTTTCGAGTTGCTGGATGGTCAACTTGATATTGGTGTTCATGCCGTTTACTGCATCGGTCAGCTTCCCCAGCTCGTCCAGCCGGTGGGTGTTGCTCTGTGCACGGTTTTCGACCGCTGTCAGGCGATGTTCCAGTTCCTCGTCAGTCATTACGCTTGTTCTCCCCCACGTTACCGAAATGGGCCACAGTAGTGGTTTCTGCGGATTTCTTTGCCATGTAATCTTCGAGCTTCTTCTTGGTAAAGTCGAACACAAGCTGCACGATCCAATCCAGCGTCCGCTCATTGATTGCCCAGTCCAGCCATTCCGGGGTGTACCCACGCAGTACGGCAATGACATGGGCTTTCTTTTCTGCACCCGCGCCACTGCCGAACTTTTCCTCTGCGTTGACGATCCACTTGTACACAGTCTTTGCGACCACAAGGCCGTAGCCCAGACGTACCGCCGCCAGCGCCGTGACCACAAGGCCGACCACCATGAAGATACAGGCCAGCCATTCAGGGAATGCCATCAGAAAAACTTTCAGAATGTTCTCCATACTGTTTTCCTCCTATTTTCAGCTCACCCACCGGCTCTTTGCCGTGCGGGTGTCGATATGTACCCAGCCGTGAGTACGGTCGGCGTGTCCTTCCTTCGGGTAGCGGCCAATGCCGCCGCGGTTCGGCAGCAGGGTCTCGGCATATGCCGCAATCTGCTCCACCGTCACACCGGAAATCCAGATGTCAGCAGCCTTGCCGTAAAGATGCTGAGAGAACTTCGCAGCATTCTTAATCATGGCATTCTTGCTGGCCGTTCTGAAACCGCTGGTGATGTTCACCGGCTTCCCAAAGTGATTGCGGATTTTCTGAAGGATTTCCACCAGCTCCGAATCAATAAAGATCGGGTCGGTATTATCCGAACAGCGGAACTCCCGCACCTTGAAGGACGGGGAGAGGTTCTTCTCGCCGTCCTTCGCCCACGAATATGCGTTAATCGCCATTATCGTTTTCTCCTTTCTGGCTCAACGCCATTTTGCAGCCGCTTGACCCGCACTCGGCCACCAACACCGCAAACTCACTGCGCTCTGCGGTCGTGTCCACACCACTGGTTTCTAGCCGGGTCAACAGCTTCTCACACAGCTCAGGCCACGTCATAGTCGTCACCGGTGATGCGCTTGTAATCCTCGGCGGTGATCTCGCCCTTGTTTACGCGCTCGGCCAGAACTTTCTTCACGC
>ERZ773239.472-NODE-472-length-42438-cov-9.588019_pt1 | contig 42438 bp, 46 predicted proteins | sample MGYA00580521_ERZ773239 | MGnify/ENA primary metagenome ERZ773239 (study PRJEB29015, sample SAMEA2737801) | human gut metagenome | biome: human gut; feature: human-associated habitat; material: faeces | place: China | collected 2012 ... | reverse complement strand
TTGTTTTATTTTCTTTAGAATTAATAGAAATTATTCCATAAAACTTTTTTACATTATTTCTTCTTGCATTTGGTGAATTGTTATACTGATATAACAACGGTATCTCTTCTCTATCTATTCTACCTTGTAATAAACAAACCATATTAATTTCATTGTTATATCCTGCTGCTTCAATTTCCATACCGTATTTCATTATACACTCTCTTAAATAATGGTTTTTTATGTTCTTTCTATTAGAAAATTTTGAATCAAATATAAAATAATAATTTTTATTTTGATTAAAAATTTATATAAAAATTTATTCGATAGTAATTAAGATACATGAAATTTTATTTATTTTAGAAACAAAAAGGCTACCAATTGGTAGCCTTTTTTACTTAGATGTCAAAATCTACTATACTACTTACCAGCCATTTGTTGTTCAGCTAATTCAACTAATTTTTTAGTCATATAACCGCCAACATATCCATTTTGTCTAGCTGTTAAGTTTCCTTTGTCAACAGTATCGTAGTTTGCTAATCCTATTTCGTTAGCTATTTCTAACTTCATTTGGTTTAAAGCAGCCTTAGCTTCTGGAACTACAGTTCTATTATTGTTTGACATAGTAAATTTCCTCCTTAGATGATAGTTAACAACATCTTGTGTTGTTGTTTATAATGTTCCCTTAAATTTTAGAAAATATACATAAGTTTAAAAAACTATTAATATTTTTTATCCATTTTTAATTTTTTATCCTTACGTATCCCATCTTGTATTCCATGGGCTTCTCTATAATAGTGCCTATTCTCAAATTTTAGAGTTTTCCTTGCAGTTTCTACTTGATGACCTTTAAGATTACCAAATTCACTTCTAATATTTGACATAAAATACACCACCTTTATTTAAGATTACTTTTAAGTTGCCCAAATAAATAATTTATTTTTATAGTAATTTTTTGAAATTAAAAAAATAAATTTTAGTATATGATTTTTTAAAGGGGGTGTAATATGAAATTTAAACTGGGTAGAACTAAATCTTTATTTTCAAGTGTATTTTTTTTAATGTTAACCATGGTATTGCTATTTGGAATGGTTTATGGAATAAGATACGTTTGTTATAAGCAGGGAGATACAAATATGCCTATATACAAGGTAGATACAGATGATAAAAAAATAAGCCTAAGTTTTGACGTTGCTTGGGGTTCAAATAATATAGATGATATTTTAGAAATATTAGATAAACATAATGTAAAATCAACTTTCTTTTTAGTAGGAAGTTGGGTAGATGACAATGAAGAATTAGTAAAAAAGATACATAGTAAAGGTCATGAATTAGGAAATCATTCCAATACCCATTCAAATACTACAGTTTTATCAGATAAGGATATAGTAGAAGAAATTCAGTTAACTACAGATAAAATATCAAAGTTAGTTGGAGAAGAAGTAAGTTTATATAGACCACCATTTGGTGAGGTAGATGATAAAACTATGGAAATATGTAAGTCATTGGGTTATCAAGTTGTGAAGTGGGATATAGACTCATTAGATTGGAAGGAAATAGGATCACACCATATAATAGATAGAGTTGTTAGAAGTTCACAGCCAGGATCTATAGTATTATTTCATGCAAATGTAAATGGTGTGAAATATTATTTAGATGATATATTGACTAAATTAGAAGAAGAGAATTATGAAATGGTACCAGTATCAGAATTAATATATCAAGATAATTATACTGTAGATAGTAATGGTGTTCAAAAAATAAAAAAGTAAGTTGTAATAAAAAATATTATATATAAATATATTTATTATATAGATTTAAAAATTCTGATAAAAAGATATTAATTAACAATTTTGGGGGGATAAAAATGATAGCTGTAAAAGAAGATACTAACATAGTTAATTTAAAAGGGACGATAGAAAATAATTTACAATTTAGTCATGAAATATTTGGAGAAAAATTTTATACTACAAAAATAAAAATAAATAGACTTAGTGAATCATATGATGTTTTACCTATAACTATATCAGAGAGATTATTAGAAGAAGTAGATTTAAATGAGAATAAATTGGTTAAAGTTACAGGACAATTAAGGTCTTACAATAAAAATATAGATAATAAAAATAGACTAGTATTAACTATATTCGTAAGAGATATAAAGCAAGAAGAAGAAGATAATAAAGATCCTAATAGCATATTTTTAGATGGATATGTATGTAAAGAACCAATATATAGAAAAACACCACTGGGAAGAGAAATAACTGATTTATTAGTAGCTATAAATAGGCCATATAATAAATCTGATTATATACCATCAATAGTATGGGGTAGAAATGCAAAATTTGCTAAGAGTTTAAAAGTTGGTGATAGAATACAAATATGGGGAAGAGTACAAAGTAGAGAGTATGAAAAGAAACGTGAAGATGGAGAACCAATTAAGAAGGTTGCATATGAAGTTTCTATTTCAAAGATAAAAAAAATGTCAGAAAATAATAATGATTAAAATTTCTTTACCTTAGAATTTACCTATTGAATAGTTACCTCCAATTTATTATAATTTATTTTATGAAATGATAAAATAAAGAGGGGGAGGACTGTGAAAAGCATACTATATCACAATTATGAGCCTAATGCGGATTTAACAGATACTTCTGATGATATAACTTGTTTTTTAGATAAGATAAAGTATACTATAGGTAATAATATATTACTTGTTGGAGATATAGGTAACTTAGGTAACAGATTAAGAATGCTCGGAGTTTCTGTTACAATACTAGAAAATACTTGTTATGAGGATATATGTTATTCTTTAATAAAAAATGTTAATTGTAATGTTGTAAAAGGTAGCTTAGAGTTTTTACCATTTGAAGATAAATACTTTGATAAAGTAATTATATTAGATCATTTTAATCATACAACTGACAGTGAGAGAGTAATAAGTGAAATAAATAGAGTATTAAAAGTAAACGGAGAAGTTATACTAGAAGATTTAAATTTAAAGAACATAAAAGTTAAATTAAAGAATCTAAAGCATAAACTTTGTGGTGAAAATATAAATTATCACTACCCTAATGAGATCATTGATTTATTTTCAAAGGTCAACATTAAAGGAATAATGAAGGAAATAGAGAACGAAAGATATATTTATATAGGTAAGAGAAATAGATAGTAATATAGTATATAAAGACTAGGTTTTACCTGGTCTTTTATATTTAAAATAATAAAATAGGAGAAAATATACTTATGACAATAAATTATAATTTAGTAATAGTAGTTATGCTTTTTATAGTACTTATGTCTATTCAATTTACATTAAATAAAATATATGTATTATTAAAAGAAATTAAAGAAATACTTAACCTAAAAAAAATTAAGGATAAATAACTATGATAACTCTAAAATATATAAAAGATGAAATACAAAAGATAGCAGAAGCTATAGAGGCTGTTTTAGAAATAGATGTAACTATAGTTGATGAGAATTTAGTAAGAGTTGCTGGAACTGGTATATATGTAGAAAAAATCGGAAAAAAGGTTAATGGATACTCAGCCTTTAAAAAATCAATAATTGAACAATCAAATATATTAATAACTGACCCAAGTTGCAATGAAATATGTAAAGAATGTTACTCAAGGTCAGATTGTAGAGAGTTCTCGGAAATGTGTTGCCCAATAGTATGTGAAGGAAAATCATATGGAGTAATAGGTCTTATAGCTTTTGATAGTAAGCAAGCAGATAGAATAAATAAAGATCATGAAAACCTTATCAACTTCTTGGGGAAAATGGCAGACTTAATATCTAATAAATTAAAAGCTCAGATTAAAGCTTATGAATTAGAGCTAGAAAAGAAAAAGCTAGAAACATTATTAGACAGTATGGATAAGGCTATAGTATCTATTGACGTGAAAGGAAACATAGATAGATATAATTCGAAGTTTAAAGAAATATTTAAATTAAGCAATCCCGTATGTAGTGAAAATATTTTTAATATATTAGATTTTATGGGAGCAACACCGATTAATAAATTTGAAAAAGAGAAATCCTATAGTTTTTATTATAAAAAAGGAAAGTATACTTTAAGAGGAATATATAATATAAATAAGATAGTATTAAATAATGAACTTAAGGGATATGTTATAGATTTTATAGATAAAAAGGATGCTATAAAAAATTATAATAAAATTAATAAAGAATATAAGATAATGCTTGATAATATAATAGGAGAAAGTCAAATTATAAAAAATACAAAAAGTGAAGCATTGATGGCATCAAAATCAACATCTACTGTATTAATAATTGGAGAAAGTGGGACAGGTAAAGAATTATTTGCAAGAGCTATACATAACCACAGTCAAAGGAGTGAGAATCCTTTTATAGCAGTAAATTGCGCTGCTATACCAGATAATTTACTAGAAAGTGAACTATTTGGATATGAAGAAGGAGCATTTACTGGTGCTAAAAAGGGGGGAAATTTAGGAAAGTTTGAACTAGCTGATAAAGGTACTATTTTCTTAGATGAAATAGGAGATATGAGCCTTCACTTGCAAGCTAAATTACTTAGAGTTCTACAAGAAAAGGAACTTAATAAAATAGGATCTAATTTAAATAAATCAATAGATGTAAGGGTAATAGCGGCTACAAATAAAAATCTAGAAAATATGGTCAGCAATGGATTATTTAGAGAAGATTTATACTATAGATTAAATGTTATACCTATAAATTTACCAAGTTTAAGAGAACGGAAAGAAGATATACCTTTATTGATAGATTTTATGGTTAAAGAGTATGCTAAAAAGCTTGATAAAGATGTAGAATATGTTGATGAAAGTGTATTAGAAACTTTAATAAAATATAAATGGCCAGGCAATATTAGAGAACTACAAAATATAATAGAATATAGTGTAAACATGTCATCCTCTAATAGAATTACCGTTGATATATTACCAAGCCAAATAAAGCAAAAGCCAAAAAATCAAGTATCGATGGAGATTGAAGATATAGAAACTTTGGATGAGCTAGAAAGAAGAGAGATAATAAAAGCCTTAAATAAATATAAGGACTATAAAAAGGATAAAGATTTAGTAGCTAAGGCTTTAGGAATATCAAGAGCTACTTTATATCGAAAATTAGATAAATATAACATAATCTCAAAATGAGACAAAATCTCATTTTGAGATTTTTTTTTATCATTTTGATACAAATATATAATTTTAATAATGCATAAAATTTATTTTTTGTATAAAATAAAATTAATAAATAAAAATATTTTTTTATGACAAATTTAGATAAATCTTTAAATAACTATATTACATATATTAAGTTTCTGAATTTAGATGCAGTAAACTATTATTTTATAACTAAATGTCATAAAAATTATATTAAAAATAAAAAGTTGGCATGATTATTGCTTGATATAAATATATCAAAAATATTTTGGAGGGATAAAATTATGAGAAATGTAAAAGAACAATTAGTTAATATATTAAATGCGGAGGTAAAACCAGCATTAGGATGTACTGAGCCAGTTGCTGTAGCGCTAGCTTGTGCGAAAGCTAAAGAATTATTAGGGGAAGAAATAGTAAAACACTCTGTATTAGTTAGTCCAAATGTATATAAAAATGGAATGTGCGTAGGAATACCAGGAACAGAAAGATTAGGTCTTAAGATATCAGTAGCTTTAGGATTTATAGGTGGACACTCTGAAAATGGATTAAGGGTATTAGAAACTTTAACACCAGAAGAGGTTAAACTTGCAGAAGAGTATATGGATAATACTCCGATAGATATATCACCTGCTAACACTAAGGAAAAGGTTTATATAGAAGTTTCTTTACAAGGGGCTACAAGAAGTTCAAAGGTTGCAATAAGAACTAAGCATGATAACTTTGTTTACTTAGAAGCTAACGGAGAAGTATTATTAAATGAAGAACAACCAGCAGAAGTAGCAATTACAGTTGAAAATGAAGAAAATATATTGGATACAATAACTATAAAAGAATTAGTTGAAAATGTAGAAGCATTAGATTTTAATGATATAGAATTCTTATTAGAAGGAATAGCTATGAATGAAGAAATAGCTAATTATGGATTAAATCATAAAGTTGGTATAGGTGTTGGATACGGAATAAAAAAATCTATGGAAGATGGATTACTTGGAGATGATTTATTAAACAATGCGATGATGATAACAGCAGCTGCATCAGATGCTAGAATGGCAGGAATTAAAATGCCAGTTATGAGTTCAAATGGTAGTGGAAATCATGGTATAACAGCTATACTTCCAATAGTTGCTTATAATAAAAAATTCCCACAAACTGATGAAAAATTAGCTAAAGCATTAGCAATATCTCACTTAGTAACAGCGTATGTTAAAAACTATACTGGTAGATTATCTGCCGTATGTGGATGTGGTGTTGCTGCATCAACAGGAGCTACAGCAGCTATAGCGTGGCTAATGAGTGGAGACATAAAGAAAGTTGAAGGAGCTATGGAACATATAGTAGCTAGTTTAAGTGGTATGATATGTGATGGAGCTAAATCTGGTTGTGCAGTAAAATTAGCATCAGCAGCATCAGCAGCAGTACAAAGTGCTATAATTGCAAATCAAAATTGTTTCGTACCATCTAAAAATGGAATAGTAGGTTCAAGTGTAGAAGAAAGTATACAAAATTTAGGTAGAGTAAGTGATAAAGGAATGACAGTCACAGATGAGGTTATAATAAATGTAATGGATGATATGAACAAGGTTAAGTAATTATCTTGCAAAACTATTTAATCTCCTATAAAATGAATAATATCATCATATTAGTGGAGGGTTAAACTATGAATATAGAAACTAAAAAGTGGGAAGTTTTATGTTCTGAAGAGCAAATAGCATCAAGACTTAAAGAATTAGGAGCTCAAATATCTAAAGACTATGAAGGAAAAAAACTTTTAGTAGTATCTTTATTAAAGGGAAGCTTCATATTCTGTGCAGACTTAGTAAGAAATATAACTGTACCAGTTAAAATTGAATTTATGACTACTTCAAGTTACGGACATGGAGAAGTAAGTACAGGAAATGTAAAAGTAGTATCGGATGTTAACTGTGACTTAGAAGGATACGATGTATTAATAGTTGATGACATAACAGACACAGCACTTACTATGCACCACGTTATGAATCATTTAAAAGCTAAAAATCCTAACAGTGTAAAATCTTGTGTATTACTTGATAAGCCAAGCAGAAGAAAGGTAGAATTAGTACCTGATTACTGTGGATTTGAAATAGAGGATAAATTCGTTGTCGGATACGGATTAAACTACGGAGACTATTATAGAAATATACCTTACGTATTTAATGTTACAAATGAAGATAGATAATAAAAAAGTTGCTCGAAATGAGCAACTTTTTTGTATAAGTAGATAGTGGATGTGACTTAAGTAAATTAAACTATTGTTCTAGTTATTTTGCTGATTATATTGAAATTACTATATAAAGTTTTTTACATATGAAAAATGTAGATTGTTAGGTTTTAGTATTTTCAATAATTATATTTAATTATCAAAACGGGTTAAACTATATAATAAAAATAAGATATGATTTATTAATATTAGACATAAAATTATACACATAATAACAAAATGATTGTTACTATGTGTATAAAATAAATGATAAAAAAGCTATAAGGAGAACTAAAATGTGTATAAAAATGTTACACCATGTGTGTATACAAACTGATAAATATAAGGAATCATTAGACTTTTATACAAATGTACTAGGATTTAAAGTGATTAGAGAGAGTAAAGATTTCCATACTAGAGATTATAATACTTGGATAAAATTTGGCGAATTTATGATAGAGTTACAAACTGCTAAATCTAATGACACTTTACATAAATGGAGTTCATCAAACGCAGGACCTGTGCATTTAGGTTTTTTAGTTGATGATGTGCAAAAGGAATATGATAGAATTAAAGATTTGGGGTATACAAACTTTAAATTAAAAAATGGACAAATTGTATATGAAGTTGAAGGTGAAAAATTATTTAAAATAAAGGCTCCAGAAGGTACAGAAATAGAAATAAGGGATACGGATATATAGAAAATTTAAATAGTGTCAAAAAGGTAAATGGTTAATATTATGATAGTAGTATGATATTTTAAACTTAAGGGGGATACAAAGTGAGAAATTTCAACGAAAATTACTCTTTAGTCAGAGGATTACATGCAGTAGTAGGTGGAGATACCGTAGATATATATTTAAATGGAAATCCATTTTTTTATAATATTAAATTTACCGATTTTACACCATATGTATATGTACCAGAAGGAAAATATACAGTAGAAGTTTTTCCAAGAGATCAAAAGGAAAATCCAATTGTTACAGGAACTATAGAGGTTAGTCCAGGTGAACTAATTACTATAGCAATTACAGGTGAGTCTGATAAGACAATAGAAATACTACCAATAAAAGAAGAAATGGAAACACCAACAGGTAATAAATCTAGGGCAAGATTTATACATTTAGTTCCAAATGGAAGACCAGTAGATATACTATTAGATAAAGAAATGGTTTTAGAGGATGTTGAGTATAAAGAAGTAACTCCATATACAGATGTAGACCCTAAAACATATCAAGTAGATGTATTATTAAATGAAAATGGTCAATTAATTAGGCAAATAAGAGTTACTATAAATCCAGGAAGAGTTTATAGTTTTTATGCATTAGGGAATAAACCTAACTTTCAAATTTTTCAATCCCTTGATGGAGCTACTTTTATGATTTAAATTAAATACAAAAGAGTATCTTATAAATATAAAATACAAGATACTCTTTTTTATATTTACTTTTTTAATAACAAGGAGATTATTATACTTTAAAATCTGAGGATAGCCTATGTGTTAAAGCAATATCAATATATTCATAAAAGTAAAAAGTGACAAAAATATTCTGAATGAAATATGCAAATTAAGTTAGTGCTATAATATAATAAAGGTCGTAATTGTTATATATAACAAACCTAGAATAGGAGAGATATATCTAGTAAGTATCAAAAGAATATTTGATTAATATATTTAAAAGGAGGTAGTAAAGGGGAATATGAAAAATAAAAAAGTTTTAATTATAGTATCAGCATTAATCTTAATACTAATATTATCAACAGGATGTACAAGCTCAAATACAACAGAAATAAATGTTGTGGCAACGACAGACTTACATGGTGAGGTACCATACAACATAACTGAATATATAAAAGTAGAAAAAGAAAAGAATCCAAATACAGTAGCAGTAGATGCAGGAGATTTTTTTGATAGTAGGGTGTATGGAACTCCCACGAAGAAATACTTTGATGATAGACAAAATAATATCGAACAAGGAATAGAACAATATATAGAAATGCCATTAGTGAAAGAAATGAAGGAGGCTGGGTATGATGCAGTAGTTCTAGGAAACCATGAATTTGTATCAAATAATAAATTTTATCTAGATAATATGGTATCAGACTTTGAAAAGTATAATTTAGATATATTATCAGCAAATACTTATAAAAGAGATAATGCAAACTATGTAAAGCCATATACCATAAAGGAAATAGAAACGGAGTATGGTAATTTAAACTTAGGCATACTTGGACTTACTATAAAAGAAGTAGGTGAATCTATTGATGAATCTAGAGAATTAAAAGATATGCCGCAATATAATGAAGAATTATACATAAATGATTTAGTAGATGAAGCTAAAAAATGGGTAAAAATAATGCAAGAAGAAGAAAATATAGATGTAATAGTAGCAGTGGCACATAGTGGAGAAGAACCTAAAAATCCTAAAAATCCAGGAAATAGAATACAAGAATTAGCACAAGAAGTAGACGGAATAGATGCTATAGTTGCAGGTCATACACATCAAACTTTTGAACAACACAACTATAAAAATAGTAAAGGTGAAGAAGTTATAGTTACTCAGCCTGGTAAGCATGGAGAGGCTATATCTAAAATAACTTTTGAATTAAAAAATCAAAATGGTAATTGGAAGGTAGCAGATAAATATGCGAAATTAACTAAATTTGATACAATAAAATTTGATGAATATTTAGTTGAATTATTATCTAAAATATCAAGTTTAAAAAGTACTGATAAAGAAATACACTTGAGTGAAGTAGTTCCATTTCAGTGGGATAAGGTTTATGTATTTGATGAAAATATTGATGTAGATAAAATATATGAAACTATAGGATATAAATGGCAAAGTATTGTATCAAAAGATAAACATAGTGAACAGCAAATGGTATTTATGAATGATGATAAAGTAGTTTGTTATTTATATGGTGATATTAGTGATATGGATATAAATATTAACTTTGATAAATCATCTTATAAAGATGGCATTATAGAAATTTATCCAAATAAAAATGATGAATTTAAGGTGAAAAAAGGAGAAGAAGAGTATCAAACATATTTAACATATATATCAAAGTAAAGTATAAAATAAATCTTTGTAATTGAGATGTGTATATAATTATAGAGTAAGTATTTTTCATTTTAATAAAAAATATATATAACTAATATATTAGGACTAATTTATAATATATAATATAAGTATACACATTTAATTTATGGTTTATTTTTATAGTATAACATAAGTATATAAAAAATTATAATTTAGTAGCACAGAATACGATTTATAAGTGATTAATTAGATATTAAATGTTTGAATCGCTCTTATTGGCAATAAGAGTGATTTTTAATATATTTAGTTAAATTTAGAGAGAGTGTCTCTAGATTTGTAAATAAGATTTTTTTATAAGTATTTTTATAGCTAAAAGTTATATAGTATTTTAAATATATGTAGTAGATTAGATGGCACAATGGACTAATAAAGGTTAAAATTTATAAATTGATAAAATATACCATCAATAGAAAAATACATTTAATGAAGTTGTACCCCTTTAAATATGTGCATAAATTTTATTCATATGATAAAACTAAAAATACAAGAGGTGATTATATATGGAAAAAGATATTTTAAATAAACCAGGTAAAAAAAGTGCAACAAAATCTAAAAAAAGTAAGATATTGACAGATAATGATATAATGAAATATGAGATTGCATCTGAGCTTGGACTAATAGACAAAGTTACAGAGCTAGGGTGGGCAGGACTTACTGCTAAAGAAGCTGGAAAAATTGGTGGAATGTTAACATCAAGGAAAAAGCAAAAGAAAAAGGCGGAGGAAGCGAAAAAGGACGATGGAACAGTATAGAGACTTCGCATTCGTATACGATGAACTGATGAATGAAGTTGATTACAACGGATGGGTTAAATATATAGAAGATATAATAAAAAATGAAAATGCTCAAGTGAAAAATATATTAGAACTTGCTTGTGGGACAGGTAATTTAACTATACCTTTAACTAAGAAAAACTATGATATAGCAGGAATAGATATATCGGATGAGATGCTTAGTGTGGCTAGGGAAAAGGCAGAAAAAGAAGGTATTGAATTAGTATTACTTCAACAAGATATAGCAGAATTAGATTTTGATGTACCAAATCTAGATTGTATATTATGTGCATGTGATGGATTTAATTACTTAACTTATGATGATGAATTAGAAAGTGTATTTGAAAAAGCACATGAACTATTAAAAGATGATGGAATATTTATATTTGATATAAGTTCATATTATAAATTGTCTACTATATTAGGAAATAACATGTATGGGGAAAATAGAGAAGAAGTTGCATATATGTGGCAAAATTACTTCGATGAAGAAGAAAATATAGTAGAAATGGAATTAGCATTTTTTATAAAAGAAGAAGATGGTAGATTTAAAAGATTTGAAGAAGTACATCAACAAAGAGCTTATACAGAAAAAGAAGTTCTTAAAATGCTTAAAAAATCTGGATTCACAACGGTGAAGACTTACGGAGACTTTACTTTTGAAGATCCAAAAGAAAATAGCGAAAGAATATTTTTTGTATGTAAAAAATAGAATCATTAACGGAGGAATACACTTATATGAAAGATTATGTAATAAGAGCAACAGGTGCAAGTGGTCAAATAAGAGCTTTCGTAGGAATAACTACAAATATGGTAGAGGAAGCTAGAAGACTTCATGAAACTTCAAAAGTTGCAACAGCAGCACTTGGTAGAACATTAACTGCAACTTCTATGATGGGGTTAATGATGAAAAACAAAGGTGATAAGTTATCAGTTATAATAAAAGGTGGGGGACCTATAGGAACGATACTTACTACATCTGATGTAAATGGAACAGTTAAAGGATATGTATCAAATCCTAAAGTTGAAGTTCCTGACTATGAGAATGGTAAGTTAAATGTAGCAGCTGCGGTAGGTACTAATGGAGTTGTTAAGGTAATAAAAGACTTAGGTCTTAGAGAACCATATAATGGAGCTTATCCATTAGTAAGTGGAGAAATAGCTGAAGATTTTACACACTACTTTGCAGTATCAGAGCAAACACCATCAGTAGTTGCATTAGGTGTTTTAACAACTGAAACACATGTAGAATGTGCAGGAGGACTTATAGTTCAATTAATGCCAGATGCTACTGAAGAAACTATATCTCAATTAGAGAAAAATATTCAAAACTTAAAATCAATAACAACTATGCTATCAGAAGGTAAAACACCAGAAGATATGTTAGACATAGTTTTAGAAGGATTACAACCTAGAATATTAGATAAAATAGATGTTAAGTTCGAATGTGAATGCTGTAAAGACAAGGTTCAAGAAGCGTTAGTAGCTATAGGAAAAACTGCATTATCTCAAATAATAGAAGAAGACAAACAAGCAGAGGTAGGATGTCAATTCTGTAACTCTAAGTATATGTATAATGAAGAAGAACTATTAAATATCTTAAAAGATATGTAAGTTTTAATATTTTAAAATTAATAAATTTTATACGAAATAAAAAACCTTATATGAAGATATATTATAAATGTTAAAATATATCTGGTATAAGGTTTTTTTATTTTTTTGAAGCGGATGTATTCAAAGTGAATTTTTAATTTAAGTTATATGTAAACAAGGAAGGTTATTAGGTGAAGATATGAATTTTAATAATAGTTTAGAATTAACTCAATCTCAAAAACTAATAATAACTATGCAGTTAAAACAATCTTTAAATATATTAAATATGAGCAAGTTAGAATTAGAGGAAGAAATCAAAAGAGAATATGAAGAAAATCCACTATTAGAAGTGGAAAAAAGCGGCGAAGTAGACTGGGAAAGATACATTAAAAATATTGAAAATTCACGTCCGAGTTATAAAAATGAATTATATTATAATTATGATAATGATATAAACCTAGAAAATATTATAAAAAACACATATAGTTTATATGAAAACCTACATTTACAAGTCAGCTTACATAAAATTAATAAAATAGAAAAAGAAATTTGTGACTATATAATAGATAGCTTAGATGAAGATGGATATTTAAGGATAGATGAAAAATATATAATAGATGAATTAAATATAACTAACAGCTTATTTGAAATATGTTTAAAAATAGTACAGCAATTAGAACCTGTTGGAGTAGGTGCTAGAAATTTATCTGAATGTTTGATAATACAAATGAGAAATCTTGGAATAGATAATGCGTTATTAGAGACTATAGTATCTAAAGATTTAGAGTTAATTGGAAAAAATAAATATAAGGAAATAACTAAGAAATATAATATATCTATGCAAAAATGTGTAAATCTCATAAATTTTATAAAAACATTAGATCCAAAGCCAGGGAGAGTATGTTCTGATGAAAAGAGTGTATATATTCAACCTGATGTTGTTGTAGAAAAAATAGAAGATGAATTTATAGTTTACATAAATGAAAGTGATAGTTTAAAAATTAGAATAAGTAATTTCTATAAAGAAATTCTAAAAAATTCAAAGTATGATGAAAGTACTAAAAATTTTATAAAGGAAAAATTAAATTCTGCAACAGGATTAGTTAAAAGTATAGAAAGTCGAAAATCTACAATATTAAAGATAGCTAAAGAAATTGTAAAAAATCAAAAGGATTTTTTTGATAAAGGAGAGAAGTATATTAAGCCTATGAAAATGAAAGATATTGCACAAAACTTAGATTTTCATGAGTCTACTATTAGTAGAGGGGTTAATGGAAAATACATGCTAACTCCCTTTGGGATATATGAATTTAAATATTTCTTTAGTAGTGCACTAGAAACTAATTATGATAACTTAGCATCTAGTGTTAGCATAAAAAGAATGATACAGGAGACAATAAAGTCTGAAAATAAGAAAAAACCATTAAGTGATGACCAAATATCAAAAATACTAAATGATAGGGGAATTAATATTGCTAGGAGAACGATTGCGAAATATAGAGAAGAACTTGGTATATTATCATCAAGTAAAAGAAAGCAGTATTAGATTAAATATAAGTTATAAAAAAATATGAAAATATTAGAAAAACTATTGAAAAAAAAATTTATTTAATATAAAATTAAATTATCTTGTGGGACTAAAATAAATACGAGGGACGATTAATGTCCCTTGCAAACAATAAGGAGTAGTAAATGAAAGACTTATTAAAGATACAACAAAAACTTATTCCGCAAGTGATTGAGCTTATGGAAAGAAGATACTCTATACTTAGACAGATATCTTTAAGTGAGCCAGTAGGAAGAAGAACTCTATCAAATATACTTGATATAAGTGAGAGAGTTGTTAGATCAGAAACTGAATTTCTTAAAGAACAAGGTCTTATAGATGTAGCGGTATCCGGAATGACCATAACATATGAAGGTATTAAACTTTTAGATGAACTCAAAGATGTCATAAATGATGTTATGGGATTATCTACATTACAAGAAAAAGTAAAAAATAAGCTAGGTATAAAAAAGGTTTTATTAGTATCAGGTAGCTTTGATAGTAATAATAGTTTAATAAAAGATGTAGCAAGATGTGGATCAGAATATTTCTTAAGCGTATTGAAGGATGGAGATACAGTATCTGTTACAGGTGGAAGTACTATGTTAGAATTTGCAAATAGTATAAAAACTGATAAAAGATATAATGATGTAACAGTTGTACCTGCAAGAGGAAGTATGGGGAAAGACGTAGAAATACAATCAAATAACATTGTAGCTATAACTAGTAAAAAACTACACTCTCAATATAAGTTACTGAATATACCAGATGAACTAGGCGAGGAATCTATGAAAATGCTTAGTCAAGAGCCTGAAATAAAAAATACCTTAGATTATATACAAAAAACAGACGTATTAGTATTTGCAATAGGTAAAGCAGATGAAATGGCAAAGAGAAGAAAGCTGCCAGAAGATAAGGTTAATGAAATTATATCAAAAGGTGCAGTTGGGGAAGCTTTTGGTCATTACTTCAATGAAAATGGAGAAATCGTTTATAAATTAAATACTGCTGGTATTGATTTAGAAACATTCAAAAATGTTGAAGAAAGTATTGCTATATTCGCAGGTAAAAGAAAAGCGAATGCTTTAATTGCATTATCTAATATAAATAAAAATATAGTCCTTATAACTGATGAAGAAAGTGCTCAGGCTATATTAGAACAATAAATGCCAATCACTAGCATTGCTAGTAAAATATATTATAAATCTTATACATATTAGGAGGAAACAAAATGGTTAAAGTTGCTATAAACGGTTTTGGGAGAATAGGAAGATTAGCTTTAAGAAAATTAATGGAGCAAACAGATAAGTTTGAAGTTGTTGCTATAAATGACTTAACAGACGCTAAAACATTAGCTCACTTATTCAAGTATGACTCTGCTCAAGGTAGATTCAATGGTGAAATAGAAGTTAAAGAAGGTGCTTTCGTAGTTAATGGACAAGAAATAAAAGTTACTGCTGAAAGAAACCCAGCTGACTTACCATGGGCTGAATTAGGGGTAGATATAGTATTAGAATGTACTGGATTCTTCACTTCTCAAGAGAAGGCTGGACTTCACTTACAAGCTGGAGCTAAGAAAGTTGTTATATCTGCACCAGCTACAGGAGATTTAAAAACTGTAGTATTCAATGTAAACCATGATGTATTAGATGGTAGTGAAACAGTTATATCAGGAGCTTCTTGTACAACTAACTGTTTAGCACCAATGGCTAAAACATTAAACGATGTATTTGGATTACAAAAAGGATTCATGACTACAATACATGCATACACTAATGACCAAAATACATTAGATGGACCTCATGGAAAAGGTGACTTAAGAAGAGCTAGAGCTGCTGCTTCTAACATAGTTCCTAACACTACAGGAGCTGCAAAAGCTATAGGTTTAGTTATACCTGAATTAAAAGGTAAATTAGACGGAGGAGCTCAAAGAGTTCCAGTTATAACTGGTTCTTTAACTGAATTAGTTTGTACATTAGACAAAAAAGTTACAGTAGAAGAAATAAACGCTGCTATGAAAGCTGCTGCTAACGAATCTTTCGGATACACTGAAGAGCAATTAGTTTCTTCTGATATAGTAGGAATGAACTTCGGATCATTATTCGATGCAACTCAAACAAGAGTTATGGAAGTAAACGGAGAGCAATTAGTTAAAGTTGTTTCTTGGTACGATAACGAAATGTCTTATACAGCTCAATTAATAAGAACATTAGGATACTTCGCTAACTTAGCTAAGTAATTTCATATAAGTCCGAGTTTGTAGCACTTTGCTACAAATTACGGACTTTTTTAAGAGTAGATATATTAAATAAAAAGTATTATGAATTATACCATTAGGGTTTCTTTTTGAGAGGAGAGATAACGATGTCAATGCTTAACAAAAAAACAATAGAAGATATAAATGTAAACGGAAAAAAAGTTTTAGTAAGATGTGATTTCAACGTTCCATTAAAAGATGGTGTTATAACAGATGAAAATAGATTAAATGGAGCACTTCCAACTATAAAATACTTAATAGAAAATGGAGCGAAAGTTATATTATGCTCTCATTTAGGAAAACCAAAAGGGGAAGCTAAACCAGAATTATCTTTAGCACCAGTTGCAAAAAGATTATCTGAAATGTTAAACAAAGAAGTAGTATTTGCTGCAGATGATAATGTTGTTGGAGAAAATGCAAAAGCAGCTATAGAAAAAATGGAAAATGGAGATGTAGTTTTACTACAAAATACAAGATATAGAAAAGAAGAAACTAAAAATGAAGAAAACTTCTCTAAAGAATTAGCTTCACTTGCTGATGTATATGTAAATGATGCATTCGGAACAGCTCATAGAGCACACTGTTCAACAGTTGGAGCAGGAGAATTCTTAGAAGAAAGAGCTTGTGGATATTTAATACAAAAAGAATTAAAGTTCTTAGGGGAAGCAGTTGAAAATCCTGTTAGACCTTTCACAGCAATATTAGGGGGAGCAAAGGTATCGGACAAAATAGCTGTTATAGAACAATTATTAGAAAAAGTAGACAACCTAATAATAGGTGGAGGAATGGCATATACATTCTTAAAAGCTCAAGGATATGAAATAGGAACTTCTTTAGTTGAAGAAGAAAAAGTAGAATACGCTAAAGAAATGATGGAAAAAGCAAAAGCTAAAGGTGTTAAATTATTATTACCTATAGACAATGCTGTTGCTGATAAATTTGCAGATGTTGCACCTGTTATAACAGAAGATGCTAATATACCAGAAGGATTTATGGGACTAGATATAGGACCTAAAACAATAGAAGAATATGTAAACACTGTAAACGCTTCTAAAACAATAGTATGGAATGGACCAATGGGAGTATTTGAATTTGAAAACTTCGCAAATGGTACATTAGCTGTTGCTAAAGCTATGGCTGCATTAACTGATGCTACTACTGTAATAGGTGGTGGAGATAGTGCTGCTGCTGTAAACCAATTAGGATTTGGAGATAAAATGACTCATGTATCAACTGGTGGAGGAGCTTCTTTAGAATTCTTAGAAGGTAAAGAATTACCAGGTATAGTAGCTTTAGATAACAAATAAATTTGTAAATTACTATAAAGTACTTTAAAGTACAATATATTTAGATAAATTTGACCACAGTTTAGCTTTACAAAAGTAAAGCTACCTTAAAATAAAATAATTAAGTCAAGAGAAATCTGATTATCAGATTTCTCTAAGATTTAATTTTATTGGGAGGAATATTAATGAGAAAACCAATAATAGCAGGTAACTGGAAAATGCACAAAACTATAGCGGAAGCTTTAGAATTTGTGAATGAAGTTAAAGATAGAGTAAACAATGATAAAGTAGAAGCTGTTATATGTGCGCCTTTTACATTATTAAAAGATTTAAAACAAGCAACAAAAGGCACTAACATAAAGATAGGTGCTCAAAATATGCACTTTGAAGAAAAAGGGGCTTTCACTGGTGAAATATCACCACTTATGTTAAAAGAATTAGATATGGACTATGTAGTAATAGGACATTCTGAAAGAAGACAATACTTCAATGAAACTGATGAAACTGTAAACAAAAAAGTTTTAAAAGCATTAGAAGTTGGAATAGATCCAATATTATGTGTTGGTGAAACTTTAGAAGAAAGAGAAGCAGGAAATACTAAGGATGTTTGTAAAGTTCAAGTTGAAAAAGCTTTAGAAAATGTATCTAAAGAAGATTTAGCTAAGGTGGTTATAGCTTACGAACCAGTATGGGCTATAGGAACTGGAAAAACTGCTACATCTGAAGATGCTAACGATGTTATAGCTTACATAAGAGAAGTTGTAGCTAATCTTTATGGTGAGTTAGCAAATGAAGTTAGAATTCAGTACGGAGGAAGTGTAAAACCTTCAAACGTAGCTGAAATAATGAATCAAAGTGATATAGACGGAGCTTTAGTAGGTGGAGCTAGTTTAGAAGCTAATGATTATGTAGAGCTTGTTAATTTCTAAGGAGAGACATATATGAAAAAACCAGTCGCTTTAATAATAATGGATGGATTTGGAGAAAGCAAAAATACTGATGGTAATGCTATAGCATCTTCAAATACACCTAATTTAGATAAAATAATGAATGAATATCCTCATACATTAATCCAAGCTAGTGGACTTGATGTAGGTCTTCCAGATGGACAAATGGGTAACTCAGAAGTTGGTCATACTAACATTGGTGCAGGAAGAATAGTATATCAAGATTTAACTAGAGTTAGTAAAGCTATAGAAGATGGAGATTTCTTCACAAATGAAGTTTTACTAAAAGCTATGGAAAATGCAAAAGAACATTCTCTTCACTTAATGGGATTACTATCTAATGGTGGAGTGCACTCTCACATAGATCATTTAAAAGCTTTAGTGAAAATGGCTAAAGAAAATGGTGTAGAAAATGTATTTGTACATGCATTTACAGATGGAAGAGACGTAGATCCAAGAAGTGCTTTAGAATTTATCGAAGATGTAGAAAACTATATGAAAGAAGTTGGAGTTGGTAAAATAGCTTCAGTTTCTGGTAGATACTACGCTATGGATAGAGATAAAAGATGGGAAAGAGTTCAGCTTGCATATGATGCAATGGTTAATGGAAAAGGAAATACTGCAACTTCTGCTAAGGAAGCAATAGAAAAATCTTATGCTGATGATAAGAATGACGAATTCGTTGTTCCTACAGTTATAGTTGAAGATGGGAAACCATTAGGACTAATAAAAGAAGGTGATTCTATAGTATTTGGTAACTTTAGACCAGATAGAGCTAGAGAAATAACTAGAGCTATAGTTGATACTGATTTTGCAGGATTTGAAAGACCAAACATGAATACATTCTTCGTATGTTTAACTACATATGATGTAACTATAAAAAATGTAAATGTAGCATTTAAACCACAAAGTTTAGAAAATACATTAGGTGAATATTTATCATCAAAAGGAAAGAGCCAATTAAGAGCTGCTGAAACTGAAAAGTATGCTCACGTTACATTCTTCTTTAATGGTGGAGTAGAAGAAGCAAATGATGGCGAAGATAGATTATTAATTCCATCTCCAAAGGTTGCAACTTATGACTTACAACCAGAGATGAGTGCTTATGAATTAACAGATAAATTATTATCTAAAATAGATGAAGATAGATATGATTTAATAGTAGTAAACTACGCTAACCCTGATATGGTAGGGCATACAGGTGTTATGGAAGCAGCTGTAAAGGCTGTAGAAGCTGTAGATACTTGCGTAGGAAAAGTAGTAGATAAAATACTTTCTAAAGGTGGAGCTGCAATAATAACTGCTGACCACGGTAACGCAGAGTATATGTGGGATGCAAATACAGAGTCAACTGTAACAGCTCACTCAACTAATCCAGTGCCATTTATGGTAGTAGGGGAAGAATTAAAAGATGCAAAATTAAAAGAAGATGGTAGGTTATCAGATATTGCACCTACAATCTTAGATATGATGAATTTAGAGAAACCAGAACAAATGACTGGTCACTCTTTAATAAAATAAATTTTATAAAAACTATAAATTACAGAAAAATTCAAAATTTACCCATCAAATAAATTTTAATATGATGTAATTTAATATACAAATTGGAGAGGAGATATACATATGTCAGTTATAGAATTAGTATATGCAAGAGAAGTATTAGATTCAAGAGGAAACCCAACAGTAGAGGTTGAAGTAGCATTAGAAAGTGGAGCAGTAGGAAGAGCTATAGTTCCATCAGGAGCTTCTACAGGAGCTTTCGAAGCAGTTGAATTAAGAGATGGTGACAAAGGAAGATACATAGGAAAAGGTGTAGAAAAAGCTGTTGCTAACGTGAATGAAATAATAGCTCCAGAATTAGAAGGAATGGATGCTTTTGATCAACCAGCAGTAGATGCTTTAATGATAGAATTAGATGGAACTCACAACAAAGGGAAATTAGGGGCTAATGCTATATTAGGTGTTTCTATGGCTGTTGCTAGAGCTGCTGCTGAAGAATTAGGATTACCATTATTCCAATACATAGGTGGAGTTAATGCTAAGCAATTACCAGTTCCAATGATGAACATATTAAACGGTGGAGAGCATGCTGATAACAGTGTTGACGTTCAAGAGTTCATGATATTACCAGTAGGAGCTAAGTCATTCAGAGAAGGATTAAGAATGGGTGCAGAAGTATTCCACTCATTAAAGAAAGTTCTTTCAGAAAGAGGATTAGCTTGCGGTGTAGGTGACGAAGGTGGATTCGCTCCAAACTTAGGATCAAACAGAGAAGCTTTAGAATTAATAGTTGAAGCTATAGAAAAAGCTGGATACAAGCCAGGAGATGACGTAAGATTAGGTCTTGACGTTGCTGCTACAGAAATGTACGATAAAGAAACTAAACTTTATGATTTAAAACACGAAGGTAAAAAATTAACTGCTGAACAAATGGTTGATTTATACGAAGAGTGGGTTAACAACTTCCCAATAGTAACAATAGAAGACGGTTTAGATGAAGAAGACTGGGATGGATGGAAAGTATTAACTGATAGATTAGGAAAGAAAGTACAATTAGTTGGAGACGACTTATTCGTTACTAACACAGAAAGATTAGAAAGAGGAATAGAAGCAGGTGTTGCTAACTCTATATTAATAAAAGTTAACCAAATAGGTACAATAACTGAAACTTTAGATGCTATAGAAATGGCTAAGAGAGCTGGATACACTGCAGTTATATCTCACAGATCAGGAGAAACAGAAGATACAACTATAGCTGACTTAGCAGTAGCTGTAAACGCTGGACAAATAAAAACTGGTGCTCCATCAAGAACTGATAGAGTTGCTAAGTACAACCAATTATTAAGAATAGAAGAAATGGTTGGAGAGCAAGCTAGATACTGTGGAATGAAGTCTTTCTACAACTTAAAGAAAGAATCTGTTCTTGTAAAATAAATTAATTACAAATTTAATATTATTTAAAAATAAATTTTGAAAAATGGTCCCTATACAGTATATTTGTATAGGGATTATTTGTATATTACACTGTTGTTAAGATATTGAATAGAAGGTTAATTTTAGGCTACATACCTTGAATTGACTACATTAGTGTGATATATTAAAGTATAAAGCAATTTTATAAATAAAATAGTAGGAGGTGGACATATGAACATAAGTAATATACTAATGGGAGTACAAGTTGTACTAGCAATAGTTCTTATATTAAGTATAATGCCACAAGATACAAAGAGTGCTGTTCCATCACAATATGGTGGTGAAGGAAACCAAAGCTACTTCAAACCAAAAGGAAAAGAAGCTTTCCTTGGAAGAGTAACAAAAATAGCTGCAGTATTATTCTTTATAAATGCAATAGCTATGCTTTTAGTTAAATAATTGGCCGTTATTTAACTTATACATTTTTAAGAATTAAATTTAATTTTTAAAAGGACAACCACGTATATACGTGGTTGTTTTTTGTATTATAAAATATAACTAAAGTGAAATTACTATTGTAAAATTTACCAAACAATCTTATTGGTGTATAATGATAAGAAGGTAGGAATAATATAGTAATAAGAAATAATCAAAATTATACTAGATAAATTCAAATTGCTAAGCTTGAATCAAATATATATGAAATATTTCGTTAATATATAGTTTAAGTAAAGCGAATTTTTATCATAAAAGATAGGAGGATAACAAATGTTACCTGGACTTAAAGAACGCTTATTAGGTCTAATAAATGACCCAGCATATACACCTTTAAAAAAGGAAGAATTAGCCTTAATATTTGACATACATCCAACAGAGATGCCAATGTTTTATAACTTCTTAGAGGAATTAGAAGAAGACGGATATATAGGAAAAACTAAAAAAGGAAAAATAGCTTCACCGAAATCAATGGGATACTTTGTAGGTAAATTCGTGGCTCATAGAAAAGGATTTGGATTTGTTGAGTCAGATGAAGAATACATACAAGACTTATTTATACCAGCAGCAGATGTAAATGGAGCTATGCACAATGATAGAGTTGTAGCAGAAATAACTAAACCTGCAACTGATGAAAGAAGAGCAGAAGGTGCAATAATAAAAGTACTTGAAAGAGAAATAACAAAGGTAGTTGGTGAATTTCAATCAAACAAAACTTTTGGATTCGTAATAGCTGATGAAAAGAAATTTAATCAAGATATATATATACCTAAAAAATACTTCAGTGGTGCAAAAGATGGAGATAAAGTTGTTGTTCAAATAACTATATGGCCACAAGCTGGCAGAAAGCCAGAAGGTAAAATAATAGAAGTGTTAGGACCAAAAGGTGAAAAAGAAGTTGAAATACTTTCTATAATAAGAGCACATGGACTTCCAGAAGAATTCCCTAAAAAGGTATTAGAAGAAGCTCAAAAAGTAGCAGTACCAATATCGCAAGAAGAAATTGATAGAAGATTAGATATAAGAGATTTAAATATATTTACTATAGATGGTGAAGATGCAAAAGACTTAGATGATGCTATATCTATAGAAAGATTATCTAACGGAAACTTCAAATTAGGTGTTCACATTGCTGACGTTACACACTATGTACATGAAAAAAGTAAATTAGATAAAGAAGCTTTAAAAAGAGCAACATCTGTTTACTTAGTAGACACAGTAATTCCAATGTTACCTAAAACTCTTTCAAATGGAGTTTGTAGTTTAAATCCTCATGAAGATAAGCTTACATTATCAGTATTTATGGAAATAGATAGAAAAGGTAATGTAAAACAATACGATATAAAAGAAACAATAATAAACTCTAAAGCTAGAATGACTTATACAGAAGTATCTGACATACTAGAAAATGATGATGAAGAATTAAAAGCTAAATACTCTCATGTAGTAGAAGAATTTAAAACTGCAGAAGTTTTAGCAAAAATATTAATGGAAAGAAGAAATAGAAGAGGAGCAATAGATTTTGACTTCCCAGAAGCTAAAATAATATTAACTCCAGAAGGTAAAGTTTCTGATATAAAAGAATATGAAAGAAGAATATCAAACAGAATAATAGAAGAATTCATGCTTATAACAAATGAAACAGTAGCAGAGCATTACTTCTGGTTAAATATACCGTTTGTTTACAGAATACATGAAACTCCATCACCTGAAAAAATGCAAGAACTAGGCAAGTTTGTATCTACATTTGGATATACTATAAAAGGTGACTTAGAAGAAGTTCATCCAAAATCACTACAATCAATAATAAGTGCAATAAAAGGAAAAAGAGAAGAAGAAGCTATAAGTACAATAATGTTACGTTCATTAAAACAAGCTAGATATTCACCAGAATGTAGCGGGCACTTTGGATTAGCGGCACAATACTATAGCCATTTTACTTCTCCAATAAGAAGATATCCTGACCTTCAAATACACAGAATAATGAAGGAACATTTAAATAATAAAATAAATAAGAAAAGACAAGAACAACTTGTAAACATAGTAGATTATGCATCAACTCAATCATCAGAAAGAGAAAGAGCAGCAGACTTAGCTGAAAGAGATGTTAAAGACTATTACAAAGCAGTTTATATGGAAGATAAAGTTGGAGAAGAATTTGACGGTGTTGTATCAAGTGTAACTTCATTTGGTATGTTTATAGAATTACCTAATACTGTTGAAGGATTATCTAGACTTGCAAATATGGGTGATGACTATTATATTTATGACGAAATGACATATACTATAATAGGAGAAAGAACAAGAAAAACATATAGAATAGGTGACCCCGTTAGAATAAAAGTTGCTAATGTAAATGTAGATTTAAGAGAAATAGACTTTAAGATACTTTACAAATTAGAAGATAGACCACAAAATGAAGGTGAACAGCAAGAGCAACCTTTTGATGATATAGAAGAGTAGTAAATATAAGGTGTCGGTTTTCCCGACACCCTGTATTAAACTAGCAACCTTGACTAATAAGTATATATATGGTATATTTTTACTAATAGGATATATACTAAATAAGAATTTAAAGTAAGAAGGTGAACGTATGGCAGGAACTAAAACATTAGCTACAAATAGAAAAGCAAGACATGAGTACTTTATAGAAGAAACTTATGAATGTGGTATAGAATTAAAAGGGACAGAGGTAAAATCAATCAGACAAGGAAAAGTAAACTTAACTGATGGATATGCATCTGTAGATAATAGCGAAGTATTTATAAAACAAGTTCATATAAGCCCATACGAGCAAGGAAATAGATTTAATGTTGACCCTTTAAGAGTAAGAAAATTATTACTTCATAAGCATGAAATAAGAAAGCTTATAGGGGCTACAACTGTTAAAGGATACTCATTAATTCCTTTAAGTATGTATCTTAAAAATGGTAAGGTAAAAGTAGAATTAGCCTTAGCAAAGGGTAAAAAGTTACACGACAAACGTCAAGACTTAGCTAAAAAAGATGCTCAAAGAACTATAGAAAGAGAACTTAGAGGAAAATACTAATTTATCCACTAAATAACATTTGATTTTAATGCTAAAAAGTATTAATATATAAATACAACGAACAACTTAATATAAATGGTGAATAAAAAGTTTGCGAAAACAGTCCAAGGACTTTAAAATTACCACGGGGGCGTAAAGGTTTCGACGTGGGTTTGGAACTTGGGGCTGCGTGTCGTGTTACTCTGGGTCACGTAAAAACTGGGGAACTTAAAATAAACGCAAACGATAATTACGCTTTAGCAGCTTAATAATGCTGCTCGACCCGCCTCGCCCTCCTGCCGGTTAGGCCTGGTCGTCATTTATGCAGGGTACTACTTTTGGGGTGTCTCGACCAAAAGCGGACTAATTGGGACTGGTCGAGCACATAGCCTGCCGCTGGGCGATGTGTGAGACGAGATTTTAGTACAGTTGGCTACACACGTAGATGCAACGAGGAAAAGACTTGCGGACAGGGGTTCGACTCCCCTCGTCTCCACCAATTACATAATAATATTCATCAGAAATGTTGGAATTACTAAGGTTTAGGTTTTAGTAGTTCCTTTTATTTTGCCTATATGCACACAATTAACACACAACTACATAAAAAAGGCCTAATTTTAACCATATTTTTAATAGTAATGATGGTTTATCCTGGTCTTATATATAGGGTAGATAAGTAATTAATTATTTTATTTTTTATAAAAAAGTATAAAAAACTATCCCTACTATCCCTAAAGTATCCCTAACTATTGAAAATACTATATTGTATAAAATATAAAAGTATCCCTAAAAATTTATTAAGTGTCCCTACTATCCCTAAAGTATATTTAAAACCTAAAACCAGGCCATATATTAGCACTATTATTAAATGGTTAAAATAAAAAAAAAGAACCATCTTATTAAATGGCTCTAAATTACAAATATGTTATTAAGTTTTTCAATAGCTTCAAGTTTAGCATCTTCCATTACATGAGTATATATATCCATGGTAATACTAATATCATAATGACCCATTAATACCTGGACAGTTTTTGGTGGTACATTAGCTTCAAATAATCGAGTAGCATAAGTATGTCTAAGAGCATGGAATTTAATTGGCTCTATGCTAAGTTTTGCTAAGATTGATTTTAAATTACGTCCAGGTCTTTTATCATCTATTGGATTTCCTATATCATCAGTAAATACATAGTTATTATTTATATATCCTTCACCTACAAACAGCCTTTGTTTACTTTGGTTTTTCTTATGCTCTTTTAATTTATTTAATATATCATTAGGTATTGGTATTGTTCTATTACTATTTTTAGTTTTTGGAGTTTGTTCTATAATTTCATATTTTCCAGTAGTTTGGTTTTTAACTCTTGATAAAGTTCTATTGACAGTTAATATACCAGTATTAAAATCTATATCCGACCATTTTAAACCTAATAACTCACCTAAACGTAAACCAGTACCAAGTGCAATAAGGAATAACATTTCTAATTTATGGCCTTTTATAGCTTCTATAAATAGTTTTTGTTGTTGTTGAGTTAGTACCTGGATGGTTTTCTTATTATTATCTTTTGGTAATGTAACCATTTTACAATAATTTTTTTGAATATATCCTTGTTTTTCAGCTTCTCCCAGGCATGGTTTAAGTCTAGTATTAATACCTTTTATGGTAGATATAGGTTTAGTATCTTGAAGCTTATTATAGTATCTTTGTATGTGTGTGGCTCTTAAATCCTTTAATTTGATTTTACCAAGTTCACTATCTTTTATATAATTTCTATATATACCTTCGTATTTTTCAAATGATTTAGGTTTTAAATCTTTTATTCTATAATCAAATAACCAAGTATGATACCATTCAGATACAGTTATTTTATCATCACTTGATATAGTACCAAGTAGCATTTCTTTTTTATATTCTTCTAATTTCTTTTTTACTTCTTGTTGAGTTTTTCCAGTAAACTCTTTACGTTTGATTTTACCTTTATCATCACGACCAATAGTAATAGATGCTCTCCATCCTTTTTGTACTCCATTTCTTATATTTTTAACTATTGTACCTTCTCCATTGGCTCTTTTATTCGCCATCAGTACCACCACCTAATAAAGAAAATGCTTTTTGATTTATATCTTGTAATCTCTTTATTGTTTCGTCTTTTGCTGAATTCATTTCTTTTAAGTATTTTACTTCTCTTTCAAGTTCTTCTATTTTTATTTTATATAAGACTAGTTTATCGTAGGTTAAATCATTTATAGTTTTTTCTGCATTAATTTCATTATTATCATTAAGATTATATACAATACTTTTAATATTTTTTTCTATGGCAGTTGTATTATTTGTAATTGTAGAGCTTCTTAACTGGTGGCTTCTTACTGTTCCATATAAACCATGATTATTTTGGTTAGTTAGGTCATTTATAGTTATATTTAAAGCTGATGCAATATCATTCAATACACTTATAGATGGTGTAATATCATTAGCTTCATATTTTCTAATACTTATAGTAGATTTATTTATCAAGTCGCCAAGTTCTTTCTGAGTTAATTTATTTTGTTTTCTATATGTTTTTATGTTATCACCTATTGTCATTTATATTTCCTCCTTAAAACTTTATATGTTATATCTTATTATACATTATAGTCATTTGAGATAATTATAACACAGAATGGATAAAAATAATATCTATTTTGAAAATAAATTATTGACTGTTATAAAGATAATATCTATAATTAAAGTAGAGATATTTTGAATATCTATTTTTGAGGAATGGAGGTGGTTTGATGTTAGACTTAAAAATATCTAGGATTAAAAAAGGATTATCGCAAAAACAATTAGCTGATATATTAGGAATGTCTCCATCTACTATATGTAGAATAGAGACTGGAAAAATAAAAATATCAGACTTAAAGGTATCTACATTAAAGAGCATATCTAAAATATTAGAAATACCAGTAAATGAATTATTACAAAATAACTAGGGGGACACATGAAAGTAATAAATAATAATGAGTTGTTTGATATTTACGAAAGTATCTTATTATGTGATTTAGTAATGGATAGATTTATGGAAATAGGAGAAAAAGAGACAGTTAAACCTATATTCATGGAATTAATAGACAAAATAAATAATTTAACTAGGGGGATGTAATGGAGAATAAGAAATTAATAACAGTAAAAGAATTTGCTAAAGAGTATGGAATAGGAACAAACAAGGCTTATGAGATGGTTAATTCTAAAGGATTTCCAGTAGTTAAATTAGGTAGAAAAATTTTAGTAATAAGAGATAGAGTGGATGAGTTTTTATATAAGAGTATAGGAAATTCATTCTAGGAGGTGATATATTGTTAAAAATATTTGAAGTGGTAGAAGCTAAAGAACTTTTACCAATAGTTCCAGTATTTAATTATACTAATAAACCAATAGTACCATGGAAAAAAGAATCTAATAGAATTGAGTCTATAAGTGATTTAAAAGGCCAAGGTGAGTTCTTTGAATATACTAATAATAATGATGAAGTTAAAAAGGGTAAAATAACTGGTAGTGCATTATTAACTGGTAAAATTAGTAATATCATGGTATTAGACTTAGATAGAAACCATGGAGACGGTACAAAGGATGGTATAAAAGCATACAAGGAACTTATAGACAGTCTACAATTAACCGAAGAAGAGAAAAAACAAGTATTTGATACATTTACAGTAAAGACTCCTAATGGTGGTTTACACTTGTATTTTAAATATATAGAAGGTTTAAAAAATGATAGTAACCAAGATTTATCAATAGATATAAGAACTGATGGAGGCCTTATAATTACTCCTGGTTCACTTAGAAAAATTGGTGATGATATTAGACAATATACAGTATATAAAGATAATCCTATAAATGATATGCCAAAGAGTTTATTTGATAAACTAACAGAGTATTTTGGTGTAAATAAAGTTAAAGGTAAAAAACCTAAAGAAGCTAATAAAAAGCCTGGGAGACCACCTAAAAATAATGAATATTATACGGTTACTAATGAAGGTGGCCGAGATAATGCTCTAATAAAATATTTAGGTAAATTAATAACTCAGCCAATGTTTAGAAATGTACATGAGTTATTACCAATGGCTATGATGTATAACCAATGTTATATAAATCCACCGTTAGATTCTCAAACTGTACATGAGAAAGTAAATAGTATCTTATCATATGCTAAACCAATATATTGTAATGATAAAGGTAAAATTATAAACGGCTCTTTGGTTAAGTATATATTAGATAAGTCTCCATCATATGTTAAAGGTAATATGTTATATATCTATAATGATGAGTTAGGTATATATGAATATAAGGATACTAGAGACCAATTAAAAATGTACTATGACCATGTAATACTTGATGATGATATAGAGCCTGGTAAAGCTGATAAATTCGCAAAAACAATACACTCAATAGCTGAAAATCATAAAGAACTATTTAATTATGAAAATAGATATATAAACTGTTTAAATGGTATTATAGATAGTAATACTGATGAGTTATTAGAGTTTACTCCAAAAATAAAACTAGATACCAAGTTTAATGGTAATTACTATGATATGGAGAAGTATAAAGAGGACTATAATAATTCAAAGTTTAAGAGCTTCTTAAATAATATATTGGATGATGGTACTATCTTAACATTACAAGAAGCTTGGGGAGTTATGTTGTGTCCTAATGCTACTAAAGTGCAACAATGTTTTATATATAAAGGTGAAGGTAGTAACGGTAAATCAAGTTTATTTGATATACAAACGGCATTATTACATGATAAGGATAAATCAGTTTGTGGTATAGGTTTAGGAAAATTCGGTGATGAGTTTATAATGGCTATGGCCGAAGGTAGGAGAGTTAATATAGTTAGAGATGATACAGTAGAGGGTAAAATGAATGGAGTCTTTAAAAGTGCCGTATGTGGTGAAGAAATAACAGTAAATAAAAAGAATAAAGACCATGTACAAATGAAGTTTAATATGGCATGGTTTTATGGTTTAAATAGGATGCCAGTTACTAATGATAAATCATATGGATTTTTTAGGAGACCGATATTTATACCGTTTAATGTTAGATTTGGTACGGAAGAGCAAGTAAAAACTGGTGAAGCTGATAAAATAGGAGTACCTGGAATAGTAGAGGATATTATATCTAATGAACTTGATATAGTGTTTATGTGGGCTTATGAAGGCCTTAAAAGGTTAAAGGCTAATAACTGGAAAGTAACTCAAAGTGAAGCTTCTATACAAGAAATGGAAGAATACAAAGAAGAAGCTGACTCAGCATATGCTTTTTATAAGGAAAAACTTACAAGGAGTCCAGGAACTAATATAAGGGCAAAAGAACTATATAGCAGATATGAGGAATGGTGTTTTGTTGAGAAAATTAACAATCCAATGAATCAAGTACAATTTGGTAGACAGATGGAATCATTTGGACATAAAAAAAAGAAAGGCAAGTCTAAAGATGGTGGAGAAGGTGTAAAGGTATTCTCTAATATAGATTATAGGATGTTTACTCCAGTTGATAATATAGATTCACCATTTTAATATAATAGGAGGTAATGGATGATAAATAAAATACAATTTGAAGGAATAAACAAGGGGATAACATATAGAAATGATAAAATAATAAAATTTAAGTTAGAAAATATAGGTAATTCAAAGAAGAATAAAACGGCTCTTATAAGTTGCTTTGATATGGATAAACTTGATTTAATAGAAATGAACAAAGAAAAAACCATCCTAATAGATGGCGAGTTTTACGAAACCAGTTACAAAGATAAAAATGATAACTGGATAAATGGATATTGCATTAATGCTAAAAATATCACATTAAAATAATTTATATTTCAAAGGGTAGGAAGAAGGTCGAAGGTCTCCTACTCTTTTATTATGCTTATGTACATATGTAGTCAATAAAAGTATAGCATACTTAAACTTAAAATAAAACAATGTAAAGTAAAAAAATATAACACATAATATCACCCAAAAACATATAAATATTATTATCTAAGGTATTCGTTAAAATATTCGTTAAAGTATTCATTAAGTAGATAATACAAACCATTGTAATACAAGTGTTTACGAGTATTTTAATTGAAATAACTATTGTAAAAAGGTGGTGCAAAATAAAATGAAAAACAAAGGGACTCCGACTGAGGATAACACGATTAAAACCATAACATATTCAATAGTAGGTGGTAGTATATGTTTAAGTCTTATGCCAGGATACATACCTTATGCAATATGTTATGGTGGCATTATAGGTAGTTTATATGGTATAGGAAAAATATTAGATAAGTATAAAGAGGTTGAGGAGATGAACTTTGTATCTAAAGAAAACATTAAGTATTTTAATAAAGATAAGTAGGTGATAGCATGAAGTTATTTAAATTTTTATTTAATAATGATAATAAAATAGACATTATAAACTTTGAAAAGCTATTTATATTACTAGGTTTATATATAAAAGATGGAGATATAAAAAAACAAGTAATATATCAAGTTGATTATATGAATAACTCACAATATAAGAGACATAAAACCAAGTTTAATGGATGCTTAATAGGATTAACTGATTATGGTTATATTGAACGTTTTAGAGTGCCTTATAGCTTCAATAAGGATGATATAGAAGGATTAAAGGATAAACTAGAATTACAAACTAATAAAAGTATTGATATAGAGTTTATAAGTAGTTCCAATGGTGCTTATTTTGATATTAAAGTATATAACCATAAACTAAAGACTAAATATAACTTTGAACTGATAGAGCCATATATAAAAGATAAAATAGTAGTTACTTTGGGATATGGTAGATTAGGATTACTTGATTTTATTATAGATAAGCATATAGGATTATTTGGAGAGAGTGGGAGTGGTAAAAGTACAACATTAAAGACCATATTAACTCAATTAGTATTGAATTATAAACCAAGTGAATTACAGTTATACCTATCAGATAACAAAGGAGGTACAGAACTTAATATATATTCAAATATAGAGCATACAAAGGCATTTACAAAGGATTTGAATGGATTAAAGGATATATTTAAAGAGTTAAATAAAGAAGCTGATAGAAGGTATAATTTATTATTTAATAGTAAATTAGAGGACATAAAAAGCTATAATAACAAGTTTAAAAAAGGTAAGTTACCAGTAATATTATTTGTTATAGAAGAATTTGCAAGTGTATATAAAGATAAATCTATACAAAGTATGTTACAACTTGCATTGAGTCAATGGAGGTCTATTGGAATATATATTCTAATTACAACTCAAAGACCATCATCAAAGATAGTTACTGGTGATTTAAAGTGTAATTTAGGTATTATATTAGGTCTTAAAACACTTGATAGTAATAACTCTAATGTGGTTATAGATAAGTACAATTTATTAAATAATTTACGAGGTAATGGCCATGGATATATAAGATACAGTGGTAAATTAAACGAATTTCAAAGTTTTTATATAGACCATACCCAGGTTAAGAGGTTAATAAGAAAATTAGAGATTAAAAAGGAAAATATAAAGGATGATAATGTAAAATCAAATGTTATAGAGTTAAAAAAAGAAGGATACAAAGACCCTAAAGACAATAATAATAATATAGGTGAAGTTAAGGATTTTAGCTTCTTGAATGATTTATAGTAGGGGATGATATACTTTGAGTAGTTGCAAGTATGAGATATTAACGGATAGAGATAAAAAAATACTGGAGTTAGTAGAGCAATTAAAAGTAGTAGATGTTTTTACAGTAGATAATATATTATTTAAAAATACCAAGTGTAATAGAGTATGTCAAAGAAGATTAACCAATTTAGCTGAGTTTAACCGTATAAAAAGATGGAGACCTAATCAAATATCATCATATATTTATTATTTAGGTAGGAAACCTGGAAATATAGACCATAGCTTATTAATAAGCCATTTTGTAGCATATATTAATATATTAGGTGGTGAAGTGGTAAAGCTAAAAAGGGAATGGTTAATACATGAAGGCATAAGGATAGATTTATTTATAGGATATAGATTAAATGATAAAAATTATATTGCTATTGTAGAAGCTGAGAACACTAAAAACTTTGATAAAAAGTATGAGAAATTAGAGGAATACTATTTAAGTAATTCATATAAAGAATTATTTCCTATTATGCCTAAAGTTATATGTATTACTGATAAGCCGTTCAAACCAGGGTTACTGGATGTGGTTATAATAGATACAAAGTTTAATAATATAAATATTTTATTAGAAGGTTAATAATTAGTTTTTATTGAAAATTGATAGTATATATAACTATAATTAATCATGAAAGATAAAATATTAGGGGAGGAATGAGATATGAGTAGTATTAAAAAGATTGATAAAAACAAAAATAACAAGTATGCTGGTAAAATAGAGTGCCCAGAGTGTAAGAGCATGAACACTGTTGCAAGTAGTTTCTCTACTAATTCTTTAGGTATATTCATTATATGTTTATTAGGATTTAGTATATCATTATGGATACCAATTTTAGGGTGGATATGTGCACCAATACTGTTAATAATGGCATTTGTTGCTTTAGTATCTGCCATATTAGGTATATTTACTAAAAAATATACTTTTGTGTGTAATGACTGTAAAAGTAAATATAAGATAGATAAATCAGAATATAATGAAATAGTAAAAAATAAGAAGTTAGAGAACTAATTTTCTAAAGTTTTAAAGTGAATTCTAAAAAGGATATATTAATTAAAAGGTAAATACTTAGTTATCAAATTAGAGGCTTAATAGCTTCTTTTTTTATTACTTTATTAGGATATAATACCCTATGAAGTTTTTTAAAAGGCCTTAAAATCGATTTAAATACGTTGGAAAATGTAGGATTAAAATTTAAATGATATCATTGTAAACTAGATAAAACCATAGGATACCAAAGATTATTATTATTATAGGTATTCCGATTAAATATAAATAAATTAGTTCCATATTATCACCACCTAGTAAGATAATGGTCTAATTATAAAAGTTTTATACTGGTAAAAATATTAATAACTTATTAAAAATACAAATATATTGTAAGTGTTGAAATTTCAACATTTTATATATAGGGGTATACCTATTAATAAGCATAAGTTTTTCGGAGTTTTTCCAATAAAAAAGGATAAAAAGGCAAGGTTAGTACAAGGTATATCAAGTTTTCCAAGTATATAAAAAGAGTTGCTAACAAATGCTAACATTTAACGGTGAGGTTACGGGTAGGTAATAGGTTTTTTCATAAATTAATAAATGAATATATCATACTAAGATACCCTAAGGTTTTACTAAGGTATAACGAGATTTTAACGAGTAATTATATATTTTTTATAAAAAGGGATACTTAGGGACACTTTGGGGATATATAAAAGGGATAGTAGGGATAGTAAAAAATGTTGAAATTCCAATGGATAGGGATGGTAGGGACACTTTTTTATAAATTTTACTTATTTAGAAAAAAAATAATTATTTATTATTATATATATAAAGTTATATTTTATAGGAATATTTTAAAAAAATAAATTAGCACACAATTAGCACACAATACACACAATAAAAAGTAATATATGATAAGTTAGTATAAAATAATATTAGTTCATATTGAAATTGTATTAAAAGGAGAATGAAAGTGGACACCAACTCAGCATATGAAAAAAACGAAAAAACTGTAGATAAGTATATTAAAGCTATTAAAAAAGAGTTTCCAATATACAGAAAGGGGGAAAAGAGATATTTAAAGATGTTGCGTAGTTCTATGTATGATTACGCAGTAAGTTTTGAAGGCGAGTTGATCACAGTATCACATCTGTCTGAAAAGTTTGGAAGTCCTAAAGATTGTGCCAATACATATATTGAATATTTAGGCACAGATACTATATGCCACAACATAAACGGAAAGAAATATGGGAAATATATTTTCATTACCGCGCTTTCTGTTATACTGGGTTTTGCAATATGTATATCAGTTATGTTGTATAAGGAATGGCAGATATCCAGGCGTACTGACATTGCATCAACTACTATTGTCATTCAAAATAGTGTAGCGCCAAATGATCTATCTGATAAATCATGGATGGATTCTGTTGAAGACGCACCATTAAATAATAGCTCGGAAACTCAGAATAATGATAATAACAATAATACAGATACGGAGGAGTAAATATGAATAAAAAATTACGCAGATTATTAGCTATATGTTGTATGATCTTCATCTGTTTGTCTACAATAAACGTTCCAACTGTTAAGGCCGCAGAAGAAGATACGAGCGATGACTCTCTTACATTTGTGGAAGTTATCGAGGAAATTCCTACTCAACCATCCATGAGTAGAGCCACAAAAACAAAAACTGCTTCCAAGACTGTATACTGTAATGATTCCAACGGAAACGTTCTCTGGAGTCTTCAGATTGTCGCAACATTCAGTTATACAGGTTCTTCCAGCAAATGCACATCCGCTAAAGCTGCAGCAACTTCTAATAGTTCATATTGGAAGACGTCTATGTCCAGTTGCACAAGATCCGGCAACAAAGCCACAGCAACTGCAGTTGGAAAAAAGTATTCCTCAAAGGGCGTACTGCTTCAGACAGTAAATAAATCAGTTACTATATCATGTTCAGCTAACGGAACTATTTCCTAATTTACTAGTTAGTTATACAAGATAAAGAACAAGGCCACATGCCGCATGAAATATCTTTTAAATTTTTCATATGGTATGTGGCTTTATTTTATCTGTACCGGCCAGACACCCCTGCTAATGCAGATCTTATAACCAGCTCCAACGCAGTAGCAACAACGTACAATGCTATGCATATTACCAACTTCACGCCCGTAGAAAGCTTCTCACTTTTAGCAACCATAAACGTCACGACTGCCGCAGTTCCGAGCAGCAAGCCTCCTATGGCACCACCCATTATTCCCCAATATTCTATAAAATATAATACATAAAATACTACTATCCAGGCAGGAGCTTTTTGATTAGCTCCTGCACCATCTGGATATGTTCCCAGATCCATTCCATCCATAATGAGACTGATACCACTCACTGCGCTTATAACCAGATTCAGTTCTTTTCCTGCTAACGGGACTGTATAGCTCAACTGTTTATCTTTTCTTAAGGTGCCTGTTCTCTCCAGTGATCTGAGCTTGAAAGCCTCCCCACCATTAATAAATATACTTCCTTTCATGTACTCCACCAGATATTGAACACCATCTATCTGTACATTCCAGCCATATTTCTTTGTATCTGCCATTGCATTAACTCTCCCTTTTCCGTTAAATTATTTCTCATTTTGTTTTTTATAAATTTCGGATGCCTGCTCACTCATACTCATTGCCATATTATATGCTGCGGTATTTGTGTCACTAATTGCATTGTATAGCAGCTCAAGTTTACCTACGAATAAGGTCTCCGCTTCGCCCTTCCAATTCTTGTTAAAGCTTTCTGCCGATTGAAATAAACTATCTAGAATATATTGACTTATATTATTTCGGATTCCCAATATACCATTTATAGCGGATTCTATTTGAGCATACTCATAATCTGTTATTTTTTCCAACACAAATCACCTCCCCGCAACGTTTTTATTTTCACTCTTCATGTACTTTATATATTTATCAAATTTTTGCTCTGATAATTTATCAAATACCACCGGCATACATGAACCATCTGAAATAGAATAGACTCCTGAAAATTCCGATGAATCAACAAGTGCATATTCAACGTTCTCTGGAAGTTTCTCTATACAATCCGCCACAAAAATAAATGTAAATGCACAGACACACAGATCATCACGCAGTGCTTCCACAATTCTATGATTTCCCAATAAAGCCATATCATCTATAAACACTATGTACCGCGGTTTCATATTTTCTACTCCGACTCCATTCAAAGCCTTTCTTTCCTCGATTGCCTGTGCCAGCATGTCTAATACTTTTCCTCTTTTTTCAGGAGTGCCTGCTACAAGACTAATGCCCGTCTCCATCTGAGTTCTCGTAAACGACTCATATTTATTCCACCCCTTACTATGAACACTATCATACACAAATGCAACCTTAAGATCCTCCGGCACTTCACTTACCAAAATCTGCGTAGACAATGCCCTAACTATATCGTATGCCTTCCTCTTGTCACCGTGTCCTACTACGCCAAGTAATCCCACCTCGTCCAGACTTATCGCTTTAGGGATATCATGTATTATTCCGTATTCCTCTTTGAGTTTTTTACAAGTTCTCTTTAACTTAATATTCTGTGGTGTATTTACCATATTGGGAAGTATGATATGCTCTGATATATTCAGATCACCTGTTCCTAGTCTATATGTAAGCATTACATCTCCCTGATTGCGAATCTTTTTCTCTCCCCTCATAATTCTTCTTATCAGATCCTCTGCCGGCACAAACCGTTTGTTCATCCATTCTAAAGCGGCTTCTCTATAAGAAATTATCTGCTTGCTAACATCCTCCAAATAGTTCTCTCTTATTTTTTTTATTTTCTTTCTTGAGGGTCTATTTCGTAAATAATCACGAATACTATCATATAAGACCACAAGAACAATCACTATTCCTACTGGTACAGCCCCCAGAAGCATAAGCGTATATCTTGTAACGGAAGGGCTTGGATGCGGTTCACCTGTCATCTCCATATATTTATAATACGCATACACGCCCAAAACCGCATAAAATGCTAATATTTTTATAGCTGTCCATATATCTTCTTTATTTTTATTAAGTTGGGGAATCGCATGCAATTTGAGATCACTCTCCATGCTTGGAAATCTTTCAATAATATTTTTATTTGTATCTTCTCTAATCATTTCTTACCTAATAAATTTAATTTCAACATCGCTATCTAATGCACACTTTGCTTTCATGTATAGATCTTTTAAATCTCTATTTGATATACTCCGTCCTCTTGCATCAATAACTATTGTCTGCTTTGTTCCTGTGGGCAAATTTGCTTTCATTTTCTGGCTTCTTGTCGTGACATCTTTGATAAGCATTGCCCTTCCACTTTCATTTTGAATATTATAACTTCTGACATCAATACAACTTCCATCCTTATACAATGTCGGACTTATACTTCCTTGAGCATTACGCGTTGATTTTTCTCCATTTAAAAAAGCCTGATTTTGACTGTAACCTTCATTTTTACTTGTAATTTTCCGGACAGTTTTCTCTTTTGTCGAAAGCTTTCCAACCTTGCGCTTTTCTCCTTCCATTGCCTTATTTTTTTCTATACTTTTTGTTCTTTTTACGTCAACAAATTTCTCGCCAATTCCAACAGCAGTATCTATCGCTAAATTATATGTAAAATTCTCTTTATATTGAATTGCGGCATCCTCCAACGAAACGTTTCTACAATGTGATTTCTCTTGGGCGCAATATATGGATGTCGACAAAGCCGAATTCCCCGCCATTACTGCGAAGTTAACGCCATTTACATAACCGGTTATTTTATATTGCTGTAAAAAAGCTGCAGTATTAGTCATCGTCTTTGCACTTTTCACTATAGCCAACGTCTCCCCAAAACCTTCCAGTAATCCAGTGGCTCCACCTTCCAAAGCACCCCACATATATGCATCAGCAAAGGCATCCGCAGGATTTTCTCCATTTTTGCATGCCATATAACATGAATACTCTGCATTCATCATAGATGTTGTTAGAGAACCCCACGCCATGTCTGCCGTTACTGTCTCTATCATAGTTGCTGCTGTTGTACTTGTCATTGTGCCAGTAGACATCGCTGCAGCAGTAACCTCTGGTGCTACAATAGCAATCACCAGCAATCCCACTATTATGCTCGTTCCAATGACTATCTTTCCTTCATTTGTCTTTGTCCACGGGGTAATTGCATATTGATTTCCAAGATCTATACCCATCTGAGTATATGTATCATTACACGTCTTATACTCTTTGTATATATCTTGCAAAGCTTTTGAAAACTTGTTCAACCGATCAGCTTCTTCCACAAACTCATCATAAGTTCTTATAAGTGCTGGCATGTCATATAACTCATCTGCCATTTTGCTGTATCGTATAATATCCATCTGCCTTTTATACATATCTATGTAATCCCCAAAGTTTTTACTGACGTTATTAAATTGTTCTACTTCGTCCTCCAGCTTCTCAAGATGTACATATAGTTCTATACCAGTGCCGTCCATCATTTACCCCTTAATATTACTTTTTAACCCAATATTCCTTTTAGTTAATTACGTCTCCCGACAAAGATTCTCCAATATCCACATTAATTGCTTCCACAGCATCATAGCTTTCTGTAATATTTACAATATCCTTATAGTAATTAGTCATATCGTCTACGATCTCATTCATACGATCTGATTTGTCTGCCATATCTTCATAAATCTCTGTCCATCCATCACTTTCCCAATAACCATTTATTTTGTTGCACGTTTCTATAATACTTCCAAATCGTACAAGCATATCCGCATAGTTCTGCGCAAATAGTTTTTCAAATAGCAACATTTGCCTTAATGGCACCACTATTATTTCTGTATCGCTTTCCACATAACCATTCCTTCCTGAACTTTTCCCGATCAGAGTTCCTGAATCCTATCCAATACTGAAGCTTCACACTTCTCAAACAATTTACACATGTCATAAACGCCATCTATCTTATCCTTAATATCACTATATAAAGCCTTCATATTGGTCATAGCATTTCGAAATCCTTCATCATAAGTTTTTGCGGCCGGCCCGCTCCACTGTGACGCAAGCTCTTCATATCCGCACTGGATAACAAGTCTTTCACGCATACTCGCGTCAATATCGTCCTTCAACGCCTTTATATCCGCATGTAACTGTTTTGTATTAATATTTATTTTTGTTGCCATACTCATCCTCTCCATTTATGTTATATACAGTATCTTACTTTTGGATATAGTTGTCAATATGTATTTAGATAATCTATTTTATGTTGATCAGTATTTATTATCGTTTTTTGCATATAAAAAGCCCCACACCCTACGCAATATCCTGAAGATATCTCATAGTGGTGTGGGGCTTTTGTGTGACTGATGCTCAGGTCAACCGGCTTTTATACGTAGCTTGTTGTGTTGATCTTTACACCAGGGCCCATTGTTGAAGCAATTACAACGCTCTTAAGGTACTGACCCTTAGCAGCGGCTGGCTTTGCCTTAACAATAGCATTTATTAAAGTCTGGAAATTCTCGTTTAACTGTTCCTCTGTGAAAGAAACTTTTCCCACTGGCACATGGATAATGTTGGCTTTGTCAAGTCTGTACTCTATCTTACCAGCTTTGATATCTGAGATAGCCTTAGCTACATCCATAGTAACTGTTCCAGCCTTAGGGTTTGGCATGAGACCCTTTGGTCCAAGTACACGACCAAGACGTCCTACAACGCCCATCATGTCAGGTGTTGCAACAACAACGTCGAAATCTAACCATCCCTCGTTCTGGATCTTTGGCACGAGCTCGTCTCCACCAGCGTAATCAGCGCCTGCTGCAAGAGCCTCGTCAACCTTTGCACCCTTAGCAAATACGAGAACCTTAACAGTCTTACCTGTTCCGTGTGGAAGAACTACGGCACCACGAACCTGCTGATCAGCGTGACGTCCATCAACACCGAGTCTGAGGTGTGCCTCTACTGTCTCATCAAACTTAGCTGAAGCCATCTTCTTAACTAAAGCAACTGCCTCAGTTGCCTCGTAAGCAGCGGTCTTATCATAGAGCTTGCTTGCATCTACATATTTCTTACTCTTTATCATTATTATAAACCTCCTGTGGTCATATCGGGAGCGACCCTCCCACTAAATATCTGTATTACTCTTCAACTGTAACGCCCATTGAACGAGCTGTTCCAGCGATCATGCTCATAGCTGACTCAAGGCTTGCAGCGTTCAGATCCTTCATCTTAAGTTCAGCGATCTCCTGAACCTTAGCCTTAGAAATTGTTGCAACCTTAGTCTTCTTTGAGTTTGCAGAACCTGACTTGATGTTACATGCCTTCTTGATAAGAAGTGATGCAGGTGGAGTCTTTGTAATGAAGCTGAAGCTCTTATCCTGGTATACTGTGATAACAACAGGAATGATCATGTCACCCTCATTAGCTGTTCTTGCATTGAATTCCTTTGTGAAAGCAACGATATTTACACCGTGCTGACCAAGAGCTGGTCCAACAGGTGGTGCAGGAGTTGCCTTTCCTGCAGGTATCTGTAATTTGATGTATCCTTCTACTTTCTTTGCCATTTTAGCATTCCTCCAAAATACTGTGGTACAATCCACTTGATAATTACAACTTCTTGATATCAGCAAACGCAATATCAACAGTATTCACACGACCAAACATTTCTACTTCGATGGCTACGGTCTGTTTTGCAGTATTAATTGCCTTAATTGTTGCTACTGTGCCTTCCCAGGCACCTGAAGTAACCGTTATTGAGTCTCCCACTTCAACATCGATGACAACCTCCTCTGAGGTCTGATACAGATTGCTCAGCTCCTCATCAGTGAGTGGTACAGGCTTTCTTGGATCTGATCCGACAAATCCTGTAACTCCTCTGGTATTACGTACAACATACCATGTAACATCGTTCATGATCATGTTGATGAGAACGTAACCAGGAAGTATCTTTCTCTCGATCGACTTTGGCTTACCATTCTTAATCTCTGTGGCATCTTCAACCGGAACGACTACCTCTAAAATCTGGTCTTGTAAATTTCTGTTTTCTTTTGTTTTCTCAATATCAGCCTTTACTTTGTTTTCATATCCTGAGTAGGTATGAACAACATACCATCTTGCATTCTCTGCCTCTGACATATTCTCCACCATCCTTTACCCAACTATGAAATTCAAACCAATCTGGATCAACCAATCTACGATAGCTATGATACAGCCGAGTACGACTGAGGAAACAACTACCGCAAATGACTGTCTTGCAAGGGAGCTCTTGTCAAGCCATGTAATCTTCCTGAACTCTCCCTTTAATTCCTGAAACCAGCTTCTCTTGAGAGTATTTGACTTTTCTTCTTTACTAGATTTAGACATAACTCTATTCCTCCTTACTGGTTCAGACTATTTTGTCTCCTTGTGTAATGTGTGTCTTCTACAGAATCTGCAATACTTC
>ERZ773239.471-NODE-471-length-42504-cov-4.258357_pt1 | contig 42504 bp, 37 predicted proteins | sample MGYA00580521_ERZ773239 | MGnify/ENA primary metagenome ERZ773239 (study PRJEB29015, sample SAMEA2737801) | human gut metagenome | biome: human gut; feature: human-associated habitat; material: faeces | place: China | collected 2012 ... | reverse complement strand
TTGGTGGAGTCGGTAACAACCTCACCTAACAGCTCTGCAAACTTTGCAGCGTGCTCAGCCTCTTCGTAAGCTGCCTTCTCCCAGTAAAGGCCGATCTCCGGATAACCCTCTCTGTGAGCAACTCTTGCCATAGCCAGGTACATACCAACCTCAGAGCACTCTCCCTCGAAGTTTGCTCTTAAGTCAGCCAGAATGTCTTCGCTGACGCCCTGTGCAACGCCTACTACGTGCTCAGCGGCCCAGGTCATCTCGCCTGCCTGCTCTTTGAATTTGGAAGCCGGTGCCTTACATACCGGGCAGAATTCCGGTGCAGCGTCTCCCTCGTAAACATAACCACATACAGTACAAACCCATTTCTTCATAACTCGTTTCTCCTTTACATGTGAAATATAGTTTTATTTGTGTTGGCGGACTGCCGGCACTGACCTGCCTGCAGTCTGACCAGTGATGCTTTTTGTAACATAGCGGCCGTGGATCTTTCGGCTAATGCTGATTTTTCCTGCAGCAGTCCGCGCAGCGGCCGAAAAAGAAGATAGTGTGATCTTCTACCTGGCCTGCGGTACAGGCCTGTGCCTTCTGGTCAATGGCGGAAAGTGGCTCCATGGGGAGGTCAATGACGGCTCCGCAGCTTCTGCATACAAAATGGTAATGCAGGCTGGTGTCTGCGTCAAAGTGATCCTTTCCGTCCCCGAAGGTGAGCTTCTGGACTTCTCCAAGTTCTACAAGAAGGTTTAAGTTCCGGTATACGGTACCGAGACTGATGTTCGGGAACTCCTCGCGAATGCTTGCGTATACGGCGTCTGCGGTCGGATGATCCTTGCGGTTCATGAGACTTGCTTTGATGGATTCCCGCTGACGGCTGTATTTTAATATCTTCATTGCAGCTCCTTTTCATCAAGGGATAATAGTAATTATTACTATGATTGGATTATAGCAAATGCGGAGAAGGATGTCAATCCTTTTCTCCGCATTTTTTAAATATTTTTTCAACAAATATTGCAGCCGCAGATGCCGGATCTTATGCCAGCAGATCTGAAATTTTGTTAAAGTAGGTTCCGTTGTACTGATTCCGGAGCGCGATAATATTGGAATCGGGCCATGTATCATCGGTCATACGGTCTATGTTCTTTAAAAGAAGGTTCTGTACTCCTTCGATGCGTCCCCACAGGGCATCCAGTTCTTTCTGGTTCAGCAGGTCGGACATAACAAAGAAGACCATATTTTTATCAAGGGACAGAATGTGCGCGCAGACAGTCTGGTCAAGGTATGGCAGAGTACAGGTTCCGTTCTGTTCAATCGGTTTTAACTGAAGGAAGCCATCCCTTCTTTCTTCCAGGGCAGCATAAGCGGTTGTTCCAAAGGCCATGTCGGAGTCAATTCCGGTTACTCCTTTCAGGATCCGTTTTCCATCCCGTTCTTCGTAGGTAAAAAACAGATTGGAAGAGTTGCGGTCGACCTGTCCGCAGATGGTATCCAGGAGCTGGAGATTTATGAGGCTTTTTATCAATTCCGGGCTGGAGGTTACCGGAAGACCCTTTTGGCGGATGGTCTCGAACTGCTCTCCTTTGGCCATAACGGTTACGATGCCGTTTTCAGAATTTTCCTGTCCGGTTTTCAGCACAACAGCAGCGGAATCGGTGACCAGACCGGGAATGCCGAGGAGACTGGCCATTCTGGAGGTGGCAACATTCCGCTTGGAAAGATCCTGTCCTGGTTCAATTCCGGCATCTTTTGCAATGCCAAAGCGGGTATTGAGCTTTTTAAAAGCAGCAGAGAATTCCGGCATGAATGTCTTCAGTTCTGCCTGTTCTTCGGAAGTGAGGGTAAGATCTGTCGAAATCATGGCAAGGAAAATCCCCAGATCCTTATAAGAAGCCAGGGCCATATTACCCATGATGATAGGATTCTCGTTATCAATCAGTGATAGGAGTTTGGTGATCAGTGCTTCATGGGACTTCCACTCCGGTTTCTGCTGGATCAGCGCTTTCACATCTTCCCGCAGCGGAAGTAGTTTTTCTTCTTTTTTATAAAACAGTTTCGTGTTGGGGTATTTGATCACTGTGACATCGCTGGTGCCGCCGCCGGTCGTCTCAATCTCATGGGAAGAGAGGTCGATATGGGCCACTCTCATGGCACCCAGTACATTAGCCCAGCTGGCGTCCTCCATATTCCGTTTCTGGAGAACCTCTGCGGTGGCCTGCAGTTTCGAGTCTTCAAGTTCCGCAATTTTCCAGATTTGCAGGACCATCTGTTTGCGGGCTTTGCCGGAAGCAGTCCAGGGACGCTTATGGCTGAGCGTGTAAGCCCTGCAGCTTTCAATGAGCTCTCTGTACAGATTTTTTGCCTCTGAAAGCTGTTCTTCAAAGGCGTTCGGATCCGGAGACAGCTTCCGCTCGGAAAAAAAGCTCAGAAGCTGCTTTTCCGCGTTTTTGAGCCGACTCATTTCCGGGCCGTCTTTGTACGTGACGCCAAGAAGCTTGTATTTGCTGTCCTGCAGTTCCTGATTCTGGCGAAGCGCCTCTTCAAAACCGGCCATCTGCAGTTCACGGTCCTGGATGATGGAAAGATCCTGCTGGATTTCCTCGTTGGGAGCTGACTTCAGGGGAGCTTGTTTTTCCAGCTTTTTTGTTAAAAAAGGGTTAGGCATAGTTGGTCCCTCCTATATGGTTTCTTTTGCGGTCTGTATGAATTCTTTGGTGGCCTGTGACATATAATGGCCTTTGTGGTAACCGATTGCCAGAACACCGTGGGCCTTTGGATGATCCAGGGAATAGAAGTTTAATGGTCCCTGTCCGTTTTTCAGCTCCTGCATTTCGGTCTGGCCGGAGATGAACATACGCGGGTAAAAGGTGATGCCCATACCCTTTTCAGCCAGTGCCAGTACGGTCTGGATGTTTTCGGTTTCCAGTACGATGTTGGGTGTGATCTGAGCCTCCTCAAACATTTCATCCGCAATGGTGCGCACGCGGTTTCCTTTGTTGATCAGAAGAAACGGGCAGTTTGCCAGAAGCTTTAAATCGGTATGCTCCGAAAGCTGTTTTTTAATCTCTTTTAAGCGGCCTGGGAAGGTGTGCTTCAGAACACTGTCCGGGACGGCCAGCAGAATTTCTTCCTCGCAGATCGGCACAGTTTCGACATTTTCCACTTTAAATGGGAGCATGTCGATGATCAGGTCGATGTTGCCGTGCAGGAGGTCATCAGCCAGCTCGGAGGAATTGCCTTCCACCAGCTTTAAGTCGATGTTTGGATACCGCTCTTTGAATACCGGTAAGATTTCCGGCAGGATGACGCGTCCGCGGGTGTGGGAGAGTCCCAGGGTAAGCTGGCCGACAGAGAAATCTTTGATGTCGGAAAGCTCCCGGTAGGTCTCGTCCCGCAGCTCCAGCATCTGGCGGGCCTTGGCCTTTAATGCCTGACCGGCATAGGTTAAGGTCAGGGGCGTGGTGCGGTTGAAGAGGATGACATCGAACTCTTTTTCCATATTGGAGATGTGGTTGCTTAAGGACTGCTGGGAAATGAACAGCTTTTTGGCGGCCTTGGTGAAGTTCAGTTCCTCGGCGGCCACCAGAAAGTATTCCAGGTTTAAAAAGTTAATCATGGGCTTGTCCTCCCAGATAGAGCGGTTTGTTTAAATACGGAATATAGTCTGCTGCTTTGTCTATGGAAGTGTTCACCACAAGCTCTTCCGGGAAGCCGATCTCTTCCAGAAGTGCCTGCGCGCGGGTGTGGTTGCCTACGTCAGCATCGCTGTGGGCGTCGCTGTCCATAATGATGGATACGTGATGCTTCCGGCACAGCTCCAGCATGGTGATGTAATTTTCCCTTGCATTTAAGCGGTGGCATTCCGGGTGCAGGGAACTGGAATTGACCTCCAGGAGGACATGATGCTCTTTGGCGGCGCAGACCAGAGTCTCGTAGTCAATGGGGAAGCGCCCGTCGTCCGGATGACCGATGATCTGGACTGCCGGATTTTTCATGGCACCGAGGTAAGCCGCTGTGTTCTGCGCCACGGTTCCGCTGTCATAGCATGGTTCATGGATGCTGGCAACGGCGTAGTCCAGACCGTTGAGGTAGCGTGGCTCGAGGTCAATATGGCCTTCATAGTCGATGATATTCAGTTCACAGCCAAGGATCAGCTTTACGCCGAACTGTTCCCGCGGGACTACCTTAAAGTTGATGAAATAAAACGGATGGCAGGCACCGGGAATCCGCGGAGCGTGCTCGGTGATGCCAAGAAGTTTTACGTCTTTTTCAGACGCGGAGCGGATCATTTCCTGCATGGTGCTGTAGGCGTGGCCGCTCATGATGGTATGGGTATGAAGATCTAAAATATCGTGGATCATAGTGATTTCTCCTGATAAAAGTATCGTAATTGAATCATTAAAATTATAGCACGCTTTAGTCCATAAAACCAGAAAACTATAGCAAATTCAAAGGAAATATGGTAAAGTGGGTAATAGTATTGAGACGTTCCCAGAGGGAACGGGAAAAGGAGTAAACATCATGAGTGAAGTAAAAGAAACAATGGAAGATTTTGCCAGCGAGCTGGAGGCATCTTATAAGGAATATGACGCACGCCGCAACAACGCATATCAGGACCAGGAAGGCCCGGACGCAGAGAAGTGGGCAGAGCTTGCTCAGCAGATGGAAGACAAGACTGTATTAAAGGTAAAAGTAAAAGAGGCAGTCAAGGGTGGTCTGGTTGCATATGTAGATGACATCCAGGGCTTTATCCCGGCATCTCAGGCAGCAGACCACTATATTGAAAAGCTGGAAGACCTGGTTGGCCAGCATCTTGAGGTGGTTCCGATCACCGTAGACATGGAGAAAAAGAGACTGGTTCTGTCTGCAAGAGCAGTCCTTCAGGAGAAGAAGGCAGCAGAGCGCGCAGAGAAGCTTGCTTCCGTTGAGGTTGGCTCTGTTGTGAACGGTACTGTAGACAGCTTAAAGGATTACGGCGCATTCGTAAATCTTGAGAACGGGTTAAGCGGACTGTTACACGTATCCCAGATCAGCAACCAGCGCATCAAACATCCGGGTGTGGTATTAAAAGAGGGACAGAACGTAACCGTAAAGATCACCGGTGTAAAAGACGGCAAGATCAGCCTCAGCATGAAGGCACTGACTGCAGACGGCGAGCCGGAGAAGCCGGTAGAAAAATTCGATTACAAAGAGACCGGTGAGGCAACCACCGGACTGGGAGCACTGCTGAAGGGCCTGAAGTTCTAGAAATTTTCATCCGGCTGAAGTGCATCAATCGTTACTGTATATGGTAATCAAAGGAGGGATAGATATTGGTATATATCCCAAATGCCTACAGTCAGCTGGATCAGTGGAATTCCGTTATGTTTCTGTACGAATCAGCACTGAAGGCAATCAACACAAAAATTGAGATCTTAAACGAAGAGTTTATTCATATGTATGGGCACACGCCCATCGAACACATCAAATCCAGAGTCAAAACTCCGGACAGCATTGTCAAGAAAATGAAGCGCAATGGCTACGAGGTCACCATTGAGAATATGGTGGAGAAGCTCAGTGACATTGCGGGTATCCGCATCATCTGTTCCTTTAACCAGGATATTTACCAGATCGCGGATATGATCGCGCGCCAGAAGGATGTTACGGTTCTCTATGTAAAGGACTACATCCGAAAGCCGAAGCCCAATGGCTACAAGAGCTATCACATGGTGGTGACCATCCCCATTTATCTGACAGAAGGACCGGTGGAGACCAAGGTGGAAATCCAGATCCGCACCATTGCGCAGGATTTCTGGGCCAGCCTGGAGCATAAGATCTATTACAAGTTTGAAGGAAGCGGTCCGGACTCATTGCAGGCGGAGCTGAAGGCATGTGCCGATATGGTGGATATGCTGGACGCAAAGATGTTTTCTCTGAACCAGTCAATCCTGGAGACCCGGAGGGCCCAGGAGGACGAACCGGAACCGAAAGAGTAATCTATGAAGATATTGACAAAAGATACCTGGCAGATCATACGGCAGAACTGGAAAAATATTCTTTTGTTCGAACTTCTATACCGTGGAATCACAACATCGGTCTATATGCGGCTTGTCAGCCGCGGAATCCGGCTTGCGCTGCGGGCGGCAGGGTACAGCTATCTGACACCGGCTAATATTGGAAATTTCCTGATACGGCCGGTAACGCTGTTCATCTTTGCCGCTGTGGCTTTTGTCGGGATTCTGATCCTGTCACTGGAGACGGCCGGCCTGATTACCGCATTTCAGGGGTCAGCCTATTATCAGAAGCTGACCCCTTTGCATATTCTGTGGGGCGGCCTGCAGAAGCTAAAGGATGAGATGATAAAGTGCAACTGGAGGCTGCCGTTGTTTCTGACAGTCCAGTATCTGCTGATTCATCTGCCCTTTATCATGCGGGCCATTGTGCGCTACAAACCGGCAAATTTCATTTTTCAGGAACTGAAAAAACAGCCGGTGGCCGTAGCATTCCTGGTGGTCCTGCTGATATTCGGAATTCTGGCGGTGATTCCGCGGTCCCTTACGGCCTATGGCTGTATGATTGAACAAAAGCATTTTCACAGCGGTGTTGTGCGCAGCTGGCAGATGACCCACAAACGCAAGTGGAAAATTTCTTCTCTTGCCATGTTCTGGGAACTGGCAGTGATTCTGCTTGCAGTGGCAGTATATGCGGCTTCTGTGTGTGCTGCCGCGCTCTGTGTGGTGCGTTTTTCCAGGCAGAATCTGGCCATGGCAGTGCTTCTGTCCTCGGCAGACCGGCTGGAGACCGGAATCATATATCTGGCCTCCATGCTGGCAACCGTAGTGGTATACGCGGCGCTGTCTGTGGCGTATTACCAGTATGGAAACCGCAGGTTCCACACAGAGCGCTGGGATTTTGGCTATCCGGCCAGAGGCAGCATGAATCGCAGAACCATGGCAGTCATCCTGACGGCTGTGGTTGGCGTGGGCCTGTTTTATATTTATGATCTGGTCCGCAATGGCTCGGAACTTTCTGAGGAACTCCTGATTGAGACGGAGATCACGGCACACCGGGGCAGCTCCAGAACTGCTCCGGAGAATACCATTCCGGCAATTGAGGCTGCTGTGGAAGAAATGGCAGACAGTGTCGAGATTGATGTCCAGATGACAGCGGACGGAGTCGTTGTGCTGGGGCACGACGCCAGCTTAAAGCGGGTGGCGGGCGTGAACCGGTCTATTGCGTCTATGACCTTTGAGGAACTGGAAAAGCTGGATGTGGGTTCCTGGTTTTCTTCTGAATATGCGGGAACCCGCATCCCGTCTTTAAGCGAGGTACTGGAGCTGTGCAGTCAGAAAACCAGCCTGAACATCGAAATCAAATATGTAGGAAAGAACAGTGAACTGCCGGAGAAAACAGCGGAGATGGTCAGGGAATATGGCATGGAGAACCAGTGCGTGATCACCTCCACAAACCTGTCTTATTTAAAACGGGTAAAGGAGGCTCTGCCGGAGATTCGTACCGGATATATCATTTCCGCGGCCTACGGAAACTTTTATTCCAGTGAGGATGTGGATTTCATCAGCATCCGTTCCGGGTTTGTGACGTCTGCGCTGATGCAGAACGCCCATGAACAGGGTAAAGCGGTCTATGCCTGGACGGTGAATACTAAAAGCGAACTGGAGCGTCTGACTCTTCTGGGGGTGGATGGCATCATCACGGACCGGCCGGTTCTGGCCCGGGAAATCGTTTACCGGGAAGAGGCAACGGAGTCGCTGTTTGAATATCTGAAGCTGGTGCTTCGGTAGAATAAGAGAGTTACAGGAGATACAACCATGCGTGTAGTTTTACAGAGAGTGACACAGGCCAGTGTCAAAGTAGACGGCGAGGTCATAGGAGCCATTGGAAATGGATTCCTGATTCTGCTTGGCGTTTCGGACGAGGACAATGAGTCTGTGGCAGATAAGATGGCTGACAAGATCTGCAAGCTGCGGATCTTTGCGGATGAGAACGGAAAAACCAACCTTTCCCTGACGGACGTTGGCGGGGAGCTTCTGGTGGTGAGCCAGTTCACCCTGTATGCTGACTGCCACAAGGGCAACCGTCCAAGCTTTGTGAAGGCAGGCGCGCCGGATAAGGCAAACCGGCTTTATGAATACTTCGTAGAGCGCTGCCGTCAGTACGTTCCCAAGGTGGAGCACGGAAGCTTTGGCGCTGACATGAAGGTGGAACTGTTAAATGACGGCCCCTTTACCCTGGTACTGAATGCCGATGAAAACGGAATCGTTTCCTGATGGAGCAGGGCCGGATACGATAGAAAAAGGGCGGTCTGGCCTGAGCAGGTACCAGGCCGCAAAAGGAGAATGAATTATGAGTGAGAAAGAAAAATCCGCAGGGAAGCTTTTGGAGGAACAGCTGACGTTCCATTTCCCGCACATCGGGAAAGAGGCACCGCAGCAGGTGGATGAAGCAACGGCTTTCTGCGAAGGATACAAGGCATTTTTGAATGAAGGAAAGACAGAGCGTGAGTGCGTGGAGGCTGCTGTGAAGCGTCTGGAGGCAGCAGGCTACACCGCCATCGACTTTGCGAAAGAGTATCAGCCGGGGGATAAGGTATATTTTATCAACCGCAAAAAGGCTGTCATCATGACCACCTTTGGCCAGAGACCGGTGAAGGAGGGGGTACGCATCAACGGTGCCCACATTGACTCCCCTCGCCTGGATTTAAAGCCGAATCCGGTTTATGAGAAAAGTGACATGGCATACTTTAAGACCCACTATTATGGCGGTATCCGCAAGTACCAGTGGGGCACCACGCCCCTTGCCATGCACGGCGTTGTGATTAAGAAAAATGGTGAGACTGTGAAGATTTCCATTGGTGAGCAGGAGGGTGATCCGGTATTCTGTGTCAGCGACCTGCTTCCGCATCTGGCTGCAAAGCAGAACGAGAGAAAGTTAAGCGAAGGCTTAAAGGGCGAGGAACTCAATGTCATCATCGGTTCTGTTCCGTTTGTGGATGACAGCGTGAAGGAGCCGGTAAAGCTGATGGCGTTAAAGCTTTTAAATGAGAAATATGGCATTACGGAGGCTGACTTCTATCGTGCTGAGATCGAGATGGTTCCGGCCCACAAGGCTGTGGATGTTGGCCTGGACCGCAGCATGATCGGTGCCTACGGACAGGACGACCGTATTTGTGCCTACACTGCCATGATGGCAGAAATGCAGGCAAAGACACCGGAGTACACCACGGTTACAGCTCTGGTGGACAAAGAAGAGATTGGTTCCGAGGGCAACACCGGCATGAATTCCGATTTCTTAAAGCACTATCTGGAACGCCTGGCCCAGATGCAGGGAGCAGATGCAAAGGATCTGTGTGAGCATGCCCTGTGCCTGTCTTCCGATGTAAACGCGGCTTACGATCCGACCTTTGCAGATGTATTTGAGGCGAATAACTCCTGTTACATCAACAAGGGTTGTGTGCTGACCAAATATACCGGTGCCCGGGGCAAGTCCGCATCGAACGATGCCAGCGCGGAGACCATGGCGAAGGTCATCGGTATCATGGAAGCGGAAGGTGTGTACTGGCAGGCCGGCGAGCTTGGCGCGGTTGACCAGGGCGGCGGCGGAACCATTGCCAAATATGTGGCTCATTTAAACATCGATGTGGTAGATCTTGGTGTGCCGATCCTTTCCATGCATGCGCCATTTGAGCTTTCTTCCAAGCTGGATGTATACAATACATACAAAGCCTTCTGCGCTTTTTACAAATAATGGAATGATTCATAAAATTTTATGAAATTACGCGGAAATGCTTTTTTTAACAGCGGCAATATGCTATAACTGTAGGAAATAATGAGAAAGACAAAATGAGGAAGACATTTATGAAAAAAAATGTGAGACTGATTCTTTGCTGCGCGGCAGTAGTGATGCTGGCTGCAGGATGTGGAAAAAAGTCTGATACAACTGAGACGACCACAGCGGCTGAGACAACAGAAGCTGAGATCACCGATAAAGGCGAAGTGACGAAACTTGGCCAGTATAAGGGAATTGAAGTAACAAAGGAAGATACCACCGTGACAGATGCGGAACTCGACCAGCGGATCGCAAGTATTCTGCAGGCGAATCCGGAGATCACGGAGATTACAGACCGTTCGGCGCAGAACGGTGACACCGTTAACATTGATTATGTCGGAATGAAGGACGGTGTAGCCTTTGACGGCGGAACGGCAGAGGGATATGACCTCGAGCTTGGTTCTGACGCGTTCATTGATGGCTTTGAGGATGGACTGATTGGCGCAAATGTAGGAGAGGAGCGCAGCTTAAACCTGACTTTCCCGGAAGACTACGGCAATGCGGATCTGGCCGGACAGGCAGTTGTATTTGATGTTACGGTAAACAAAATCGAAGAAAAGAAAAACGCTATTCTGGATGACGCCTTCGTGCAGCGCGTTTCAGATTTTTCCACAGTAGATGAGTTCAAGGCAGATACCATGGCTGCCCTTCAGGAAGAGAAGGAGCAGAGTGCGGCACAGCAGGTTGAGGATGACGCATTTGCAGCAGCGGTAGACAACTCTGAGTACAGCTTAAATGAAGCAGCGGTTGAGCAGCAGTACAACAATCAGCTTACCTACTATGAGAATATGTTCTCTTCCTATGGCTTCACCATGGAGAGCTATGCAGAGATGATTGGCCAGACCGAGGATGAGTTCAAGGAAACCTTACATACGGCAGCAGAAAACGCGATCAAACAGCAGCTTCTGATTGATGCGGTAGCAGAAAAAGAGGGACTTATCGTAGAGGATGCGGATCGCGAAAGTCTTGCGGAGAATTATGGCACAGACTTAAAGACTCTCCAGGATACTTACGGCGAGGATATGGTAGACCAGACTGCGCTGATTTACAAAGTAGTAGAATTCATCGGCAGCAATGCTGTTGTGAAATAAACACAGAATCCAAACACAAAATACCAGAATATACAAGGGGGATATCCAGATGCAGCTCTTAAAAGACAGAATTCGTAAAGATGGCAAGATCAAGGCAGGAAACGTTTTAAAGGTGGACAGTTTTTTGAATCACCAGATGGATACCGATCTTTTTGTAGAGATCGGCAAGGAGTTTAAGCGCAGATTCGCGGACTGTGAGATCAACAAGATCCTTACGATTGAGGCATCCGGAATCGGCATTGCCTGCGTGGTAGCCCAGCAGTTCCATGTGCCGGTTGTATTTGCAAAGAAAACCCAGACCAAGAACATTGCAGGCGATGTTTATACCAGCAAGGTAGAATCCTATACCCATGGACGTGTCTATGACATTATCGTGTCCAAAGAGTTTCTTGGAAAGGGTGATAAGGTTCTTTTAATTGATGATTTCCTGGCAAACGGAAAGGCGCTGGAGGGACTGGCCGCTGTAGTTGAGGAATCCGGAGCAGAGCTGGTGGGCGCTGGTATTGTCATTGAGAAGGGCTTCCAGGTAGGCGGAGACATCATCCGTTCCAAGGGAATCCGTCTGGAGTCCCTTGCGATTGTGGACAGCATGGACGAGAAGACCGGTACCATTGTCTTCCGTGGAGACGAAGCGTGAGTAAGAGAAAGGCATTGTTTTTTGATATCGACGGCACCCTGCTGAGCGAGGTGACAAAGACGGTTCCGGAGAGCGCAAAGAAAGCAATTTCCATTGCGCGCTCTCTGGGGCATCTGGTATATATCAATACCGGACGCTCTTATGGAGAAATTGATCAGGTCCGCAATATTGCCGAGGTAGATGGCTGGCTTTGCGGATGTGGAACCTATGTGGAGTCTGAGGGCAAAACGATTTTAAACCGGCTGATGCCGGTAAAACAGGTACAGCGGATTGCCCGGCTTGCGGTGGACTCCGATGCGGATATTTTCCTGGAAGGCCCGGGGGTCTGCTATTACTGCAGCCAATTTGGACGTATGCCCTTTGGGCAGCAGCTGCGAAAAAACTTCGGGAATACCATTGAATGGCTGGAGCCGGAAGCAGTATGTGGCGAGGTCAACAAGTTTTGCCTTCTGACGGATGAGCAGAGTGACCGCACAGGACTGTTTCGGAATCTGGATCTGGATATTGCGGTGATTGACCGGGGCGAGGGCTTTTATGAGTGTGTTCCGGAAGGATTTACCAAGGCCACGGCCATTGATGTGGTACTGGAGAACTACGGCCTGACTCTGGAGGATGCCTATGTTTTTGGTGACAGCACCAATGACATTGCCATGTTTGAGCATGTGCCGAATGCGGTACTCATGGGCAGACACAGCCCTGAGCTGGAGCCGTATGCCAGCTTCCTGACCAAAACCGTGGAGCAGGATGGCATCTGGTATGCCATGGAGAAACTTGGATTATTAAATGAGGAAGTATAAATGAATAATAACACATTGCGGATCGGTACAAGAAAAAGCCGGCTGGCAATGGTTCAGACAGAAATTGTGCGGGAAGAAATTCTGGCACATTTTCCATTTTTAGAAGTCGAAATTGTGCCTATGAGCACAAAAGGCGATCAGATTCTGGACCGTTCCCTGACCAGCTTTGGAGGAAAAGGAGTATTTACGAAGGAATTGGAGGAGGCGCTTCTCCGGGGGGAGATTGACCTGGCTGTTCACAGTGCCAAGGATATGCCGATGGAATTTCCGAAGGGGCTGGCCCTGGGGGCAGTTCTCTCCCGCGAGGACGCTTCCGATGTGCTGGTGACCACGGATGGAACTCCGGTCAGAAACATGGCACCGGGAAGCATCATTGGTACCAGCTCCCTGCGCCGCCAGATCCAGATCCGGCAGATGAATCCCCAGGTGAAGGTAAAGCTTCTCCGGGGCAATGTACAGACCCGGATTGAGAAGTTAAAGAGCGGGCAGTATGACGGGATTCTGCTGGCGGCGGCGGGACTGAAGCGGTTGGGAATTTGTGGAGAAAATCTGGCAGCAGGGGCAGGTTCAGAGCTGTCTGGCGGGCAGTGCGGGACAGGGGCGGATGGTTCCCTGCACTTTGAGCATCTGCCGATGGAACAGTTTGTTCCGGCGGCCGGGCAGGGCATTCTGGCGGTAGAGATTCGTCAGGGAGAACTGGGAGAAGTCATGAAGGCCATTCATTCCGTGGAGACTGAGGCGGAACTGACTGCGGAGCGGGAATTTCTGACTATTTTGGGCGGCGGATGCAACGCGCCCTGCGGAGCACACTGTCGACTGGATGCAGAGGGGAGCAAGCTTTCCATGCATGTGATGTACGCGAGGGACGGTGTGCATCCGGAATACCGGAACAGTGAGATGGCGCTGGATGATGTATCGGAATCTGTGCGAAGTACACTGCTTACAGCCGCAAAGAGGCTGGCTCACGACCTGGCTGTTCTGGTGCGCTGTAAACCGGTCTATCTGGTGGGCGCGGGTCCGGGAGACACAAGACTCTTTACAGGGAAAGGACTGGACTGTGTGCGCCGGGCGGACGTGATTGTCTACGATAACCTGATCTCCGGTTCAATTCTGAATGAAGCCCGGCTGGATGCGGAGCTGATCTATGCGGGGAAACGCTCCGGAAGCCATCATATGAAGCAGGAGGAAATTTCAGCCCTGCTGGTGGAGAAGGCGCTGGAAGGCCATTCTGTGGTGCGCTTAAAGGGCGGTGATCCATTTATCTTCGGGCGGGGCGGTGAGGAAGCGTTGGAATTATCCAAAATGGATATTCCGTTTGAGATTGTGCCGGGAGTTTCCTCATCCTACAGTGTTCCTGCTTATGCAGGAATTCCGGTGACTCACCGGGGACTGGCCTCCTCCTTCCATGTGATCACCGGCCATGAGGATGGCAATAAGACGAGTTCTGCGCTGGATTACCAGACCCTTGCAAAGGAAGAGGGAACGCTGGTTTTTCTGATGGGACTGAAGAACCTGGATAAGATTGCCGCAAACCTGATCGCAAATGGAAAAGATCCGAAGACTCCGGCAGCGGTGCTGGAGCGGGGAACCACAGCGGCCCAAAGAAGTGTGAAGGCAGATCTGGAGCACATCGCGGAAGCGGCAGAGAAAGCCGGACTGAAAACCCCGGCTATCTCCGTAGTCGGTCCGGTGGTTGGGTTAAAGGATACTCTGTCCTGGTTTGGCCGGGGCATACTGTCTGGAAAGCGGGTGCTGGCAACGGGAACCAGAGCTTTTGTTCGGGAGATGGAAGAGGCCTTCCATCCACTGGGGGCAGAGCTGGTGGCCTTAAGCCTGATTGAGGTGCGTCCGCTCTGGAATGAGCGGATCACGGAAGCATTAAAACAGCTTGGCAGCTACCAGTGGATCGTGTTTACCAGCGGAAATGGTGTGGAGCTGTTTTTTACCCTGCTTCGGGAGCAGGGCGTAGATCTGCGGAAGCTGATGCGGGTCAAGTTTGCCGTGATTGGCCGAAAGACGGCCGATGCGCTTTTGCAGCATGGCTTCCAGAGTGACTTTGTGCCGGAGCAGTTTTCCGGGGCTGATCTGGCGGCTGAATGGATTCCAACCCTGCAACATGGGGAGAAGGTGGCATTGTTCCGGGCGGAAAACGGATCCCGGGTTTTGACGGAGGCACTGGCAGAAGCCGGAATCGCCTATGATGATATTGGACTGTATGAGACCTGGACAGACCTGCGCCGTCAGGAAGAATTGAACCGCGCAATCCAGGAAGTGGACTATGTGACCGTGGCCAGCAGTTCTGCCGCCCAGGCCCTCGCTGCCATGCTGGAGCCGGAGCAGCGGGAGCATCTGACGGCAAAGCTCATTTCCATAGGTCCGTCCACTACAAAGACTATGGAGAAGCTTGGACTTCCTGTATACGCGGACGCAGTGGAGTACACGGCGGAAGGAATCGCGGCGGTGATCCAGGCGGATGTGGAGGAAATGCTTTGAACTTTCCGCTGTTTATAGATCTGAAGGATAAAAAGGTGCTGATCGTGGGTGCCGGAGCCATTGCGGCCCGGCGCGCCACGGTACTGGTGAAATTTGGCGCGAAGGTGACGGTGGTGGCGCCGGAGGCAGGCAGCGGAGTGCAGGTGAACCATGCTGCGGAGCTGAAAAGCTTTACGGCTGTAGGGGATTCTGTGCTGGAGCAGTATGCACAGCCAGACAAATGCGCCGCAGGTGAAAAATCTCCTTGGGAATGCAGAACAATTCTGGTGCGGAAACTTGCGGAAGCGGGGCGTCTAGTTTGGAAGCGTCACGCGTTTTGCGAGCAGGATCTGAAGGAATTGAACCAGTTCTTCCTCGTCATTGCAGCCACCGATGATCCGGCGGTAAACGACCACATTGTACAGCTCTGTCATGAACGCCACATTCCGGTCAACCATGCAGGAGATCAGACCCAGTGCGATTTCCAGTTCCCGGCTATTGTGCAAAAAGGTCCGGTGGTGATTGGTGTGAACGCGAATGGGAAAGACCATGGGCTGGTAAAGCGCGTGGCGGAAAGGCTGCGGGAGTGGATTGCCAGAGAAAGATTTTAAAGGAGCGATGCCATGTCTCTATCTGTTTTTATAGAAATGACCCTTTCGGCCATTCTTACCGTATGGTCGCCGGGACCCAATAACATCCTGCTGCTTTCCAATGCCAGTAAATATGGCGTGCGCGGAAATCTGCGTTTTATGATCGGAATCTGGAGCAGTTCCCTGACGCTGATGTGCCTTTCAGGCTTGTTTTGCAGTACGCTTGGAAGCATTATTCCCGGAATTCAGCCAGTCATGAAATATCTGGGCGCCGCTTATATCCTGTATCTGGCCTGGCAGACCTGGCGCAGGCTTCCTCCATCGGATCAGGTACAAGAGAAGAAGCCTACCTGGAAAATGGGATTTTTCCTTCAGATGATCAATGTCAAGATCATCATCTACGGACTCACCATGTTTTCTGCGTACATCCTGCCTTATGAAACCAGAGTTCCCATGCTGTTTGCATTTGCGGTGTATCTGATGATTCTGGGAGCGCTTGGAAATCTGATCTGGGCATTTGCCGGGAATGTGCTGAAACGCGGCTACAGCAGTCATTACAGGCTGATGAATGGAGTTATGGCACTGCTTCTGGTCTGGTGTTCCCTGAGGATTGTGGGTGTGTTGTAAACAACAAAGGCTCTGTACTTTCCGAAAGGGAGTACAGAGCCTTTGTTTTCATACTTACAGATTTTTGTTTTCTTCGTACTGCTTTAATAGTTCCAGTGCTTCCTTTGACATCGGATACAGCACCGCGATATTAAACAGTGTCATAAGTCCGATCCCGACATCACCCAGATCCCAGACAACCGTGTACTGCTCAAGACCACCGATAAACAGCATGATAAGAGCCAGCACCTTGTAGGCAGTCTGGTAACACCAGCGGTTTCCAAAGAGGTATGCCACGTTGGAACGGGCGTAGAAGAGAATGCCAATGAAGGTGGAGAAGCTGAACAAAGCCAGGGTTACTGCAATAAAAATGACACCGGCATATCCCAGGTGGTACTGCATGGCAGTCTGCAAGAGATCCATGCCGGTAAGGCCGCTTGTCAGTTCTTCCGGGGCCAGCAGCATGATCATGGCAGTACAGCTGCAGATTACAATGGTGTCAATCAGAACACCAAGCGACTGGGTCAGACCGGTACGGACCGGATCTTTGCTCTGGGCGGCGGCAGCCGCGCAGGGAGCGGAGCCGGAACCGGCTTCATTGGAAAACAGGCCGCGCTTGACCCCGTTCATAAGAACAGCTCCGAAACCGCCGGATACTGCCTGACGCATGCCGAAGGCCTCTGAAAAGATACGGCTGAATACGGACGGAAGCTTTGGCAGATTGACCAGAATGATGAACAATGTAAGCAGGAAAAAACCAACCGCCATGATGGGAACCATAATATCCAGAACTTTTATGGTTGCGTTTTTCCGAAGCACAATGACTGCAGCCAGTAATACCAGAAGGATCGTGGTGACGATGGGCGGAACCCGGAATGCATTGGCAAAGGCAGAGCTTACGGAATTGCTGATTACCTGGCTGATGCCGCACCAGCAGATCAGGCCGGAGATGGCAAACAGGGAGGCAGTCAGGGAATGTCTGAGGGTTTTTCCTGTTTTTGCTTCAACAAAATGGTGAATGTAGTAAGCCGGTCCTCCGTGATAGCCGCCGTAAAGAGGGTCCGGTTCTTTGTATTTTTGAGCCAGGGCAGCTTCTACAAAGGCAGTAGAAGCACCCAGAAGGGCAGTCACCCACATCCAGAATACGGCACCGGCACCACCCAGGGAGACAGCGGCAACTACGCCTACCAGGTTTCCCATACCTACCCGGGTGGCGGTGGAGATGATGAGCGTCTGGAGCGAGGAAAGGCTGTCCGGTGTCTCTTTTTTCTCCTTCAGGGCTTTCATCATGTCGTAGAACAGGCGAAGCGGAAGCAGCCGGGTGCGGATGGTAAAGTAGATTCCGGCCGGAATGAGCAGCAGAAGCATCAGGGAGATGCCCACAGAGCTTCCCATGATCGGAAGGGTAAACAGATCACCCCATAAAAAGGCATAAACGATTTCAATAAGCTTTGTAATCAATGGTAAAAATCCTTTCTGAATCATGTTTTGGCAGCTGCGCAGGGAGGCGCAGCTGCTGCAATGGCTCTATTATATAATTTGCAGCGCAGTTTGTAAATCCGGAAGTCATTCTTGTTTTTTTTCAGGATGACCTTTATAATGATTCTGAAATGTTGGAACAAACAGGAAAGAGAGAATTTACGATATGAACAGCATGCAGATTCCTGCCCATGTGGAGCAGATCATTCATACCTTAAACAGCCACGGCTACGAGGCCTTTGCGGTAGGCGGCTGTGTGCGTGACACCCTGCTTGGACGCAAACCCGGCGATTGGGATATTACTACTTCCGCAAGGCCGGAGCAGGTAAAGGCACTGTTTCGCCGGACCATCGACACCGGCATCCAGCACGGCACAGTAACCATCATGATGGACCGCACCGGTTATGAGGTGACGACATACCGCATTGACGGCGAGTACGAGGATGGACGTCATCCGAAGCAGGTGGAATTTACTTCAGATCTTCTGGAAGACCTGCGCCGCAGGGATTTCACCATCAATGCCATGGCCTACAGCCATGCGACCGGGATTGTGGATGCCTTTGACGGTGTGGCAGATTTAAAAGCCCGCCGCATCCGCTGTGTGGGCAATGCCATGGAGCGTTTTACGGAGGATGCGCTGCGCATTTTGCGTGCTATCCGTTTTTCTGCCCAGCTGGATTTTGAGATTGAGAAAGAAACCTTTGAAGCAATTTCCGTGATCGCGCCGAATCTGGCCAAGGTGAGCAAGGAGCGCATCCAGATGGAGCTGACCAAGCTTCTCTGCTCTGAGCATCCGGAAAAGATCCGCGAAGTCTATGAGACCGGCATCAGTACCTATGTGTCACCGGCCTTTGCCGCGCTGGACTGGCAGAATGCCCGGGTATCTGCGGCGCTGCCGAAAGAAAAATATGTACGCTGGGCAGCCTTTCTCCGCTGCGGAAACAGTCCGGAAAACGCAGTGCGGGTACTTCGGGATTTAAAGCTGGATAATGAGACTATCTCCCGGGTGAAAACGCTGGTGACCTGGGCAGATGTAACCCCTGCGGCCGATGAAGCTGAGGTACGCCGTATGATGAGCCGCATGGAGCTGGAGGTCTGGGACAGTCTGATGGAGTTAAATGGTTATGGGCAGGAAATCCGAGATCTGGTCACCACGATCCGGGAACGCGGCGACTGTTTAAGCTTAAAAGAGCTTGCTGTAAAGGGTCAGGATCTGATTGCTGCCGGGGTGAAGCCGGGCAAAGAGATGGGCACCATGCTACATGAACTGTTGGAGCATGTGCTTAAGGTGCCGCAGGATAATGAGAAAGAGACGCTGCTTAAACTTCTTGTGTATTTGCAGAGATAGGAAATTGCTGCAGAGGCGTATAATCCCTGAAAACCTTTCATAGGTTGGAGAGTAACAACGGTTCGGCAGGTGTGCTTTGTATGTTCTGCCGGACCGCCGCGCATGAAGTGGAGGGGTGAGCGTGAACGACAGCTATCTGGAGGTTTTAAAGCAGTACGAGGGAGAGGTAACGAATGTCCGGCGCGGACGGGGGGCCTGGATCTGCGAGTATCCGGACGGCCCCCGGCTTTTAAAAGAGTACCGGGGAACGGTAAAACGTCTGGAATTTGAGGACGCGGTGCTGGGACAGCTGGAGGAGCAGGGCATCTGCCGGACAGACCGTTATGTGCGGAATCTGGAGGATGGACTGGTAACAGCCGGGCCGGACGGGGTGAAGTATATTCTGAAACGCTGGTTTTCCGAGCGGGAATGCAGTCTCAGAGACCGGCGGGAAATCCTGTTTTGCACCAGACAGATCGCAGTACTCCACCGGGGACTACAGGAAATTCCGTGGCAGGAGGAATGGAGCTTTGGTTCTACGGTGCCACCGGCTCTGTCGGAGGAGATGGCACGCCATAGCCGGGAGATGAAGCGGGTGCGGAATTTTATCCGCGGAAAACGAAAGAAAACCGAATTTGAGTTACGTGTCATGCAGAGCTTTGACGCATATTATGCTCAGGCGCTGGAGGCAGAAAAAGGGCTGGAGCCGCTGGATCAGAACCAGGCGGAAAACCGGCTCTTTTTGTGTCACGGGGATTTAGACCAGCATCATATTCTGCCGGGAAAACAGGAGGCGGTGTTTATCGAGTTCAGCCAGATGCATTTGGGCCATCAGGTGAGTGATCTGTATCGGTTTATGCGGAAGGTCATGGAAAAACATGGCTGGGATGAATACCTGGGCGGCGCCATGCTGGATGCCTACGATGCGGTGCAGCCGATGGGCGCAAAGGAGCGGCAGTACCTGTATTTTCTGTTTCTGTACCCGGAAAAATACTGGAAGCAGCTAAATTATTATTACAATGCCAACAAGGCCTGGATCCCGGAAAAAAATGTGGAAAAATTAAAGATGCTGGAGTCGCAAAAGGAGGCAAGAGGGCGATTTCTGTCGAGAATAAAATAGGCTCCGCAGACAGGTTCATCTTCCTTTTTTTTTCGCGCTGAGGTATAATAAAATCAGTTTTAAATATCGAGGGAGCACAGGAGGAAGTATTTTTATGAAAGATTACATGAAGATTTACCGGGAATGGCTGTCCAATCCATATTTCGATGAGGATACAAAGGCAGAACTGAAGGCAATCGAGCATGATGAGAATGAAATCAAAGAGCGTTTTTATATGGATCTGGAGTTCGGTACTGCAGGCCTGCGCGGCATTATCGGTGCTGGTATCAACCGCATGAACATCTATGTGGTGCGCCGCGCAACCCAGGGCCTGGCAAATTATATCATCAAGCAGGGCGGAAGCAGCAAGGGCGTAGCCATCGCGTACGATTCCAGACATATGTCTCCGGAGTTCGCGGATGAGGCAGCACGTACTCTGGCCGCAAACGGCATCAAGGCTTACAAATTTGAGTCCCTGCGTCCGACTCCGGAGCTGTCCTTTGCAGTGCGTGAGTTAGGCTGCATTGCCGGCATTAACGTAACCGCAAGCCACAACCCGCCGGAGTATAACGGCTATAAGGTATACTGGGAGGACGGCGCTCAGTTCACTCCGCCGCATGACAAGGGTGTAACTGAGGAGGTTCTGGCCATTGAGGATCTGTCCACCGTGAAGACCATGAGCGCAGAGGATGCCATGGCAGCAGGCCTTTATGAAGTGATCGGCAAAGAGATTGATGACAAATACATCGCCCATGTAAAAGCACAGGTTGTAAACCAGGATGCCATCGACAAGATGCAGAAGGACATCTCCATTGTTTACACCCCTCTTCATGGAACCGGAAATATCCCGGTACGCAGAGTATTAAAAGAAATCGGTTTTGAGAACGTGTATGTCGTACCGGAGCAGGAGCTTCCGGATGGCGATTTCCCGACCGTAAGCTATCCGAACCCGGAGGCGGCAGAGGCATTTGCCCTCGGCTTAAAGCTGGCTGAGGAGAAGAACGCAGACCTGGTTCTGGCAACCGACCCGGATGCAGACCGTCTTGGCGTTTATGTAAAGGATACCAAATCCGGCAAGTACATTTCCCTGACCGGCAACATGTCCGGTTCCCTGCTGTGCGAGTATGTTCTGAGCCAGAAGGCTGCAAAGAACGCAATCCCGGCAGACGGCGAGGTTGTCAAATCCATCGTCAGCACCAACCTGATCGATGCAGTGGCAGCTTCCTACAACTGCAAGCTGGTAGAGTGCCTGACCGGATTCAAGTGGATCGGCCAGCAGATCTTAAAAGAGGAGTGCACCGGCGTTGGTCACTATATGTTTGGTATGGAAGAGAGCTACGGCTGCCTGATCGGTACCTATGCCCGCGATAAAGACGCCGTATCCGCAACCGTTGCCCTGTGCGAGGCCGCTGCATACTACAAGACCAAGAACATGACCCTGTGGGATGCCATGGTAGCAATGTATGAGAAATACGGCTACTACAAAGATGCTGTGAAGTCCATCGGACTGTCCGGTATCGAGGGTCTGGCAAAGATTCAGTCCATTATGGAGCACTTCCGAGGCAACACTCCGGAAGGCTTTGGCGAGTACAAGGTACTCTCCGCAAGAGATTACAAGAACGACACCATCCGCGACATGGCTACCGGCGAGGTAACCCCGACCGGCCTGCCGTCCTCCAACGTGCTCTACTACGACATGAACGACAACGCATGGCTGTGCATCCGTCCGTCCGGCACCGAGCCGAAGATCAAGTTCTACTATGGAATCAAGGGAACTTCCTTAGAAGACGCAGACGCAAAGTCCGAGGCACTTGGAAAAGCATTGATGGCAGAAGTGGACAAGCTGCTGTAAATTAAGAATACGTGATACAGAAAAATCCCCCGTGAACTGCCAGGCAGCTCACGGGGGATTTTTTTGTGCTTTTACAGGAAATTTACTGATTCTGGAATTTTGCCAGGATCCGTGCGGTTTCTGCATTGATCATATCCTGCGTTACGTTCGGGTCAGTCGGATCCCAGGTCTGCTCAAACGGGATCTCATATGCGATGGTTGGGCGTTCGAACGGTCCTGCAACGGAAGAGTTGTAAACCTGAACGGTGGTTCCCAGGGCGCAGTGATCGTAAACCCATTTGGCATCGCCGCTTACCAGGCGGATGCAGCCTGCGGAACGGGCGATCCCCATGTTGTTGTAGGTGCTGGCCCATACGGTCATCGGATTTGCCGCATCGTAGATAATGGAGTGGATCAGGATCGGAAGTCCTGCGCCAAGGCGGGTTGCGTACTGGGTGTAAACATCATGGATCATCAGTCTCCAGCGGTATTTCTCCGGAGTCTTGAAGGTACCAACCGGGGTGTCATCACCGACGGAGGTCAGGAAGGACTTTACCGGGATGATATAGCCGTTGCCGCCATCCTGTGCGTAGATGGTCATGCAGTTTAATTCTTTGTTGATCTTGATGAGGTACGGGCCGTCACTGCCAAGCAGGGACTCCACATCACTCCACATCCTGCCGTCTTCTCCGAAGTAGTATTTCAGGCCGTCAATGTACTGCCAGCCGGTTACCGGAACGGAATCCTTAAAGTAGTAACGGTCATTGCCAATCCAGCCCCAGCCGGTGTAGCTATCACCGTTGCCGTGGATGTAGCGCATCTGGCCGTCTACATACTGGATGCCGTCTGCGTGGGCAGATACCAGTGCATTGGAAGCGTTTAAGCCGGATGCGGTATTCTTTGCGAAGAATGCAAGGCGGAAACCGGTTAAATGGAGGCCGGTGTTCATCGTGCCGACGGTCTCGCCGTTTTTGCCCCAGCCGGTCTCGGTGCCATCGCTTAACTGTGCGCAGTAGTAAATGTCGTACTGGTCGTTAACCGGGCCTGCGAAGCGGTACTGGATCGCTTCAACCGGATACCAGGCATTGCCATCGAAGGAAGTCTGCTGGCCGCCTACAGCCCAGCCGGTCCAGCCAGTGGTGGAGTTATAGGTGCGATAGCGCACATCACCGAAAATGTTCTCCAGATAGGTACAGATCGCGGTAAAACCGCCGGCCTCGGAGGAAATCTGCTGGTCGTTTAAGTATGCGCCGGACCAGTTCTTGCTGTCATTGGATAGGATCGCAGTGGTCAGACGCGGCTGGCGTAACGGAACGGAGAGTGGGCCGGTATGGTTGGCCTCGGCTTCTGCCTCGGCAGCGGCCTGTTCAGATTCCAGCTGGTTTGCCTGATCCTGGGTCAGCGCGTTGTCCTGACCGCTGGTGGCATCCTGGGAACTCTCAGCAGAGGCGCTGGTTTCCGGTGCGGAAGTGGATGCCTGAGTCTGGGATGTGTTGGAACCCGGGGCTTCCGTGGAATAGGTGTGGCCATCCAGGGTGTTTTCTGTGGAAGCTGCGGTGCTTCCCGGGCCGCCTGTCTCAGCGTTCTTTTTTGTAGTGTCAATAACGCCGCTTGTTGCTGCTGTGGCCTCTGTATCCGCAAAAGCGCTTGTTACAGATCCGGCCATCATCATGCCGGCCATTAGCAGTACAAGTCCTGCTTTTGTATGTTTACGCATGGTTATAAAACCTCCTGAAAATAATAAATATAATCAATCAATGCTAATCTATCATAAATAAGGTAAAAAAACCATATCTGATTTACAATTTATTGGCAATCATGTAAAATAAAAGAGATTGTAAATAATTTCGTAATAGAATTGTCATAGAAATGGGAAGAAAAGGAAACATGATGGAGCAGAAGGGAAAAATGGAAATGGAAGATGGAATGCAGGAACGAGTATCAGAAACAGAATACAAAAATTCCAGCATTATGGTCAGCATCTGCTGCATCACATATAATCAGGCATCTTATATCCGGGATGCACTGGAGGGCTTTGTAAACCAGAAGACGGATTTTGCCTATGAGGTTCTGATTCACGATGATGCCTCCAACGATGGAACGGCGGACATCATCCGGGAGTACGCAGACCGTTATCCGGACCTGATCTTTCCGATTTTGCAGACCGAAAACCAGTATTCGAAGGGTCTCACCAATGTCAGCGGCACCTTCAATTTCCCGCGGGCCAGAGGAAAGTATATCGCCATGTGCGAGGGAGATGATTACTGGACGGATGATCGGAAGCTACAGAAGCAGGTGGATTATCTGGAAGCGAATCCAGGCTGTTCTCTTTGCTTTCACAGCGCAAAGGTTGAGATACAGGGAAAGGCTTTGACCGAGCATGCCATGCGTCCCTACAAGGGCAGCCGCATGGTCTCCCCGGAGGAGATTATTGACAAGACATCTGGTTACCCGACGGCATCCCTGATGTTTTACCGGGAGATTGTGGCAGATTTGCCGGATTTTTATAACAATGCCCCCATCGCGGATATTCCGCTGCAGCTCCTTTCCGCGAACCGGGGCTGGGCCTGGTATATGGATGAGCCCATGTGTGTATACAGGCTTGGGGGCGCGGCTTCCTGGACTACGCTTATGAAGCAGGGAGACTATGAGAAAAAACAGCAGGATTACGCAGAGGCTATGACGGTTATGTACCGTGGGTTTGATACCTTTAGCGGCGGCCGGTTTCACAATACGGTGGAGCATGCCATTCATCGGCTTAAATTTTTAACCCAGGTAAATACGAAACATTACGAAACGGTATTAAATGAGGAAAACCGGGAATTCTACCGGGAACTGAATGCAAGAACCCGGTTTTTTATCCGGTTTGAGACTTCGGCACCGAAGTTGTATGGCTGGTTGCAGAAGCAGTTTCACAGGGGATAAGCGCTCTGGCTGGAACGACAGAACAAGCAGGTCTGGCGGCAGTGAATGACTGTGAACAGAAATCTGCAAAGAAACACAGAACGGGATTTGAAAGAGATTGTTTATGAGTGAAACAGGAATGAAAAACAAGGTGGCGAGCGGACTGTTCTGGAAGCTTCTGGAAAACGGAGGTGCCCAGGGCATCCAGTTTGTGATCGCGATCCTTTTAGCCAGGCTGTTAACTCCGGCGGAGTACGGCGTGGTGGGGATCATCATGATTTTTATCACCATTGCAAATGTATTTGTCCAGAGCGGCTTTTCCACGGCTCTGGTGCAGAAAAAGCAGGCTGACGAGGTGGATTTCTCATCGGTCTGCTATTTTGAACTTGCGGCATCGGTTGTATTTTACGCACTGCTGTATCTGGTGGCACCGGTCATTGCGGAGTTTTATGCCATTCCGGTGTTAAAGCCCATTGTGCGGGTGCTTGGCATTGTGCTGTTCCCGGGGGCAGTCATCTCGGTGCAGACGGCTTATGTGTCCAGGAGCATGGAGTTTCGCGGGCTGTTTTTCTCCACGCTGGCGGCTTCGGCAATCTCCGGTGTCATCAGCATTTTTATGGCGTACCGGGGCCTGGGCGTGTGGGCCATGGTGGGGCAGCAGATCAGCTACTACATCAGTTTGATGGTCGTACTGTTTCTCACGGTTTCCTGGAAGCCGGGGCTGTGCTTTGATTTTGACCGGATTCAGACCATGTTCGCCTTTGGCTGGAAGCTTCTTTGTGCTTCCCTGCTGGATACGGTATTTAACAATCTGTATGGACTTTTGATCGGAAAGATATATAATGAAGAGTTGTTGGGCAGCTACAACCGCGGAGAGCAGTTTCCAAAACTGATCGCCACCAACCTGGGCGCAGCCATTCAGGCAGTACTGCTTCCGGCCTTTTCTGCCTGTCAGGATGACAGGGACAAGGTGCGGGAGATGGTGCGCCGGGCCATCCGCTTAAGCTCCTTTGCGGTGATCCCGATGCTTATGGGGCTGTTTGCGGTGGCGGATACGCTGGTGCTGGCCCTGCTTGGAGAAAAATGGCTGATCTGCGTGCCATTTCTTCGCATTATGTGTGTTTCCTACTGCTTCTGGCCGATTCATATCACGAATCTGCAGGCCATCAACGCGGTAGGACGCAGTGACATTTTCTTAAAACTGGAGCTGGTGAAGAAGGCTTTGAGCATTCTGGCCCTGCTCATTGGCATGCAGTTTAATGTGTTTATCATGGTGTGCATAAAGGCATTTCAGGATTTCGTGTGTACCTTTGTCAACGCGGCACCGAATAAAAAGCTGCTTGGCTATGATATTGTCCATCAGTGGATGGATGTGGCACCGCCAGCGGCATTGTCCATCGTGATGTGCGGGGCTGTTATGGTCTTTGGCGCATGGCTTCCGGCTATGTCGGTATGGCTGAAACTGGGACTGCAGATTGTCTGTGGTGCTGCGGTATACATTGTGCTGGCGGCGGCCTTCGGTCTGGAAAGCTTTTGTTTTCTGGCGGGAATGGTGAAGGAACGGCTGAAAACCTCCAACACAGAGGAGAATTAGGTTATGAAAAAAACAGTGATCATTACGGCCATCGGGTCGTTTTCTGCCCAGAACGTGATCTCTGCCTGCCACGCGGCAGGCATGCGGGTTGTGGGCTGCGATATTTACCCGGCAGAGTGGGTGGTGAATTCCCAGGATGTGGATGCGTTCTACAAAGCACCTTATGCCACAGACCGGGAACAGTACCGGAATTTTATCAAAGAACTTTGTGAAAAAGAACAGGCCAGCGTACTGATGCCGCTGACCGATGTGGAGATTGATGTGCTCCAGCAGTGGAGAACGGAGCTGGTGGAAGATTTTAAAGAGCTGGGCGCGGAGGTATGGATTTCCGATGCTTTGGCGATTGCGCTTTGCCGGAATAAGGAGAAGATGGAGATGTTCTTAAGAGAGAGGGGACTCTGTCAGACGATTCCAGGAGTACGGCTTTGGGATTTAGAGAAAAAACCGGAGAAGAAACCAGGTCTTCGATATCCGCTGGTGGCCAAGCCATTCGACGGCCGGAGCAGCCAGGGCTTACACATCCTGGAGTCGGAAGCAGACCTGGAATTTCTTCTTCACACCTGCAATGAGGAGCAGAAAAAGCAGTATCTGGTGCAGCCAAAGATCGGGGGCCATGTCATTACAGTAGATGTGGTGAGAAATCCGGAAAGTGGTCAGGTCTTCTGCCTGCCGAGACGGGAACTTCTGCGTACCTTAAACGGCGCGGGAACTTCTGTCTGTGTATTCCGGAATGAGAAACTGGAACAGCAGTGCCGGAACATTGCTAAGGCCGTGGGCATCCGGGGCTGTGTGAATATGGAATTTATTGAGGCAGACCGGGACGCAGGGGCGTATTATTTCCTGGAGTGCAATCCGCGCTTTGCGGGCGGCGTGGCATTTTCCGGCGCTGCAGGCTATGATATGGCCGAGGCCCATATCCGCTGCTTTACCGGTGAAAAGCTGGATGAGATGTCCGTGACCGGTGAACAGTATATCGCAAGGCGGTACACGGAGTACCATATGAAGGAGAAAAACTGATGATAAAACGACATGAAGAGCCGGTTATGGTGACCCGTTCATCCCTGCCGCCTCTGGAAGAATATGTGGAAATGTTAAAGCCCATCTGGGACAGCGCCTGGCTGACCAACATGGGCGAATACCATGAAACCTTAAAGGAAAAACTGAAAACATATTTGAAAACACCGAATCTGGAGCTGTTTGTGAATGGTCATATGGCGCTGGAGCTGACGCTGCAGGCTATGAAGCTGACGGGCGAGGTCATCACGACCCCGTTCAGCTTTGCCTCCACCACCCATGCCATCGTGCGCAACGGCCTGACTCCGGTATTCTGCGATATCAATGAGGAAGACTATACCATCGACGTGGACAAACTGGAGAGCCTGATCACGGAGAAGACTTCCGCCATTGTTCCGGTCCATGTATACGGCAATCCCTGCGACGTGAAGCGCATTCAGGAGATTGCGGACCGCCATGGCTTAAAGGTCATCTACGACGCGGCCCACACCTTTGGCGAGGAGATTGATGGAACCGGAATCGGCCAGTTCGGTGACGCCTCTATGTTCAGCTTCCATGCCACCAAGGTATTTCACAGCATTGAGGGCGGCGCGGTTGCTTTTCATGATCCAAAATTAAAGGATCTGCTGTACCAGCTCAAAAACTTCGGCATCACCGGATATGAGCAGGTAGAATATGTGGGCGCCAACGGAAAGATGAATGAGTTCCAGGCGGCCATGGGTCTTTGCAACCTGCGTCATGTGGATGCGGACATCGCAAAGCGAAAGGTCCTGACGGAGCGTTACCGGGAGCGCCTGGGCGGTGTGAAGGGAATCCGTCTTTGTAAGGAAAAGGAAGGCGTGCGCTACAATTACGCTTACATGCCGGTGGTGTTTGAAGGCTACGGGGCAGACCGGGATGAGATCTTTGCGGCATTGAAAGAATACAACATTTATGCGCGCAAGTATTTCTACCCGTGTATCAACGACTACGCATGTTACCGGGAGCAGTTCTCTTCGGACGATACACCGGTGGCGAAGCGGATTGCCTCGGAGGTGCTGACGCTGCCGTTATACCCGGATCTCTCCCTGGAAACGGTGGATGAGATCTGCGATATCATACTGAAATGTGGAGAAAAGACAAGATGAACAAGGTGCTGATCGTAATTCCTGCCTACAATGAGGAAGCGAACATCGAGCATGTGGTGCGGGAACTGGAAGAGAAGTATCCGCAGTTTGACTATATTGTGGTCAACGATGGATCCAGAGACCGGACGGCGGCTATCTGCAGAGAACAGGGCTTCAGCCTGTTAGATCTTCCGGTGAATCTGGGGCTTGCGGGCTGCTTTCAGGCAGGCATGAAATACGCCTACTATAAAGGATATGAATATGCCATTCAGTTTGACGGTGACGGACAGCACCGCCCGGAATTCATCGAACCCATGAGAAAAAAGATGGAAGAAGGGTATGAGATCGTCATTGGAAGCCGCTTTGTGAACGCGAAAAAGGACTGGTCCATGCGTATGGTGGGAAGCCGTCTCATTGAAGCGGCTATCCGTCTGACAACCGGTGTGACAGTCAACGATCCAACCTCCGGCATGCGGATGTTCAACCGGGAGATGATCAGGGAATTTGCCCTGAATTTAAACTATGGGCCGGAACCAGATACGGTGTCTTACCTGTTAAAACAGGGAGCCAAGATCGCGGAGGTGCCGGTGCATATCGCGGAGCGGGCCGGCGGTGAGAGCTACTTAAAGCCGATGGTGGCGGTGCGGTATATGGCGCGGATGCTTCTGTCAATTTTACTGATACAAAACTTCAGGAATGGTTCAGCCATGCGCCGTGACAGACAAAAATAGACGGTACAAACAAGAAGACGGCATGGCTGAACAGGAATAATCAGAAAACATATGAACAACGGAGTATAACGAACTATGAAACACTGGACGCGCCTTCTCATGCGGACAAGGCTGAGCCTGGATAAAGAAAATATGATCTGGAACATGAGCGGAAGCTTCTTCTATGCCTTTGCCAGCATGGTGCTTTCCTTTCTGGTGCTGCGCATTGCGGGAGAGGCGCAGGGCGGCATTTTTTCCTTCGGTTTCAGCACCGTGGGGCAGCAGATGTTCCTTCTGGCCTACTTCGGCATCCGCCCGTTCCACATTACGGACGGTGCGGAGCAGTACCGGTTTGGCGATTACCTGCATCACCGGTATGTAACCTGTCTGCTGGCTCTGCTTCTGGGCGCGGGATATCTGGCGTTCATCGGCTATTCCTGGCAGAAAGCACAGATTATTTTCCTGCTGATTGCCTACAAGGTGATCGATGGATTTGCCGATGTGTATGAGTCGGAATTTCAGCGGCAGGGATGCCTGTACTTAACCGGACGGTCCAACACCTTCCGTACGATCCTTTCAGTGGGGGTGTTTCTGGTTACCCTGGTTTCCGGGGCGGGACTTTTTACCGCCTGTGTGGCAGCGGTGCTGGGGCAGATGGCCGGTGTGGTTCTGTTTGATATTGTAGTATTAAAGGAACTGAAGCAGGTGGATTACGACTGGAGCGCGAAACAGGGCGTTTCCCTGACAGCCTCATCCATTCTGCTGTTTGTTTCCGTGTTTTTGGATTTTTATATTTTTTCAGCAGCGAAGTATGCCATTGACGCCCATCTGGGGGATGCGGCCAGCGGTTATTTTAACGTAATCTTCATGCCGACTTCCGTCATTAACCTGGCGGCGGGCTTTGTCATCCGTCCGTTCCTGACCTATCTGACAGACTGCTGGAATGAGCGCCGCTTCCAGGATTTCAAAAAGAAGCTGCTCACGATCATGGCAGTGATCGGCGGGCTGACGGTGCTGGCTGTGGGCGGGACCGTAGTATTTGGCAGACCGGTGCTGGCGCTTCTGGAATGGCTCCTTGGCGCGTCTTACAGCGGAAAGCTGACGGCGCTCTGGCCGGCCTTCATTATGATCGTGCTGGGCGGCGGCTTCTATGCGGTACTGAATCTTTATTATTACGCTCTGGTCATTTTACGGAAACAGAAGCTGATCTTCGGCATTTACGTGGTGCTGACGGTGCTCGCGGTCATTCTGGCACCGAAGTTTACCGTGGCTTTGGGAATATTCGGCGCAGCCCTTGCCTATCTCATCTTAATGGTCGTGATGGCAGCAGGCTTTGTTGGAGGTGCGTGGATTGAAATACAACAAGAAATACGGGAGGTGCGTCATGACGGTTGATGTTTTGATTCCGGTATACAAGCCGGACCGGCGGTTCGCCAGACTGCTTCAGATGTTAAAAAAGCAGACGGTCGTACCGGACCGGATCATCATTATGAATACGGAAAAAGCCTACTGGAATGCGGAAGGCTACCGGGATATTCCGGGAATGGAGGTCCATCATCTGACGAAGGAAGAGTTTGACCACGGCGGCACCCGCAATCTGGCGGCGTGGTATTCGGAGTCGGATATCATGATCTTTATGACGGATGATGCAGTGCCCCAGGATGAGCATCTGATCGAGAATCTGTTAAAGGGTCTGGATCAGAAGGGACCGGAGGGCGAGACGGTGGCGGTGGCTTATGCAAAGCAGCTTCCGGCAAAGGACTGCCATACCATTGAGCGCTACACCCGCTCCTTTAACTACCCGGATACGTCCATGATCAAGACGAAAAAAAATCTGGAAACCATGGGAATCAAGACCTACTTTGCGTCCAATGTCTGCTGCGCGTATCGCAAAGACATTTTCCGCAAGCTGGAAGGGTTTGTGAACAGTACCATTTTTAATGAGGACATGATCTATGCGGCCACGGCCATGGAGGCCGGTTACGCGGTGGCTTATGTGCCGGACGCGAAGGTCATTCATTCTCATAACTTAACGCCCATGCAGCAGTTTCACCGCAACTTTGACCTGGCGGTATCCCAGGCGGAACACCCGGAGATCTTTGCGGATCTGAAATCCGAGGGTGAGGGCATTCGTCTGGTGAAGCAGACGGCAAAATATCTGCTGACGCATCTGCGCGGATATCTGATCCCGGAGCTGGTGGTTAGCAGCGGCTGCAAATATCTGGGTTACAAACTGGGAAGACAATATGAAAAACTTCCGAGGAAGATGATCCTCTGGTGCAGCATGAGCCCGCTTTACTGGGAAAAGAAATGGAGAAGAAAATCATGATGACCACAACCTTACGAATCGCGCTGATCCTGGTGTCCCTTGGCACTTTTGCCATGATCATGCGCAAGATCCGCCAGTCCCGGATGCAGATCGAGAGCGCCATCTTCTGGATTGTGCTGGCTCTGGTACTGGTGGTATACAGTGTATTTCCGAAGGTGGCCGATGCCTGCGCAGGCCTTCTTGGAATCTATGCGACAACCAACTTTTTGTTTCTGTTCGCAATCTTTGTGCTGATCCTGAAGGTGTTCTTTATGAGCATCCACATTTCCCAGCTGGAAAGTAAGATCAAGGAACTGGTTCAGGTGATGGCTCTTGAGGAGAAAAAGTATGAAGAAGAGAAGCGCTAGCCCGGGTCTGATTGCCGGAATCCTCTGCCTGGCTGCTGCCGCGGCCTGGCACAGCCTGGATATGCGGGCCGGAATCCATGAGACCGGCGCTTCCTGGCAGATGGGACAGTACTTATTTTTAACCATACTGGTAGTGGCGCTGACCACGCTCTGCGGCTATTTCCTGGTGGAAAAACAGATTCCCTGTTCTCTGTCAAAGCTGACTGTGCTGATGGCTGGAGGGCTTGGCATCCTGTATCTCTTTGTTCTGCCGCCCCTCTCCGCGCCGGATGAGATCAGCCACTACGTCAGTGCTTACCGCCTTTCCTCCCAGATGACCGGGCAGCCCCAGCGTGACCGGTACGGCCGGGTGCTTCTGCGGGCCCAGGACGCCTGGGTGGAAGATCTGGACGGAGATTTCGTGTATGAGCCGGATGAAGATGGAAACCTGCAGGTGACGGCCAAGAGCCGGGAACAGGCAGTGAAACTGGGGGAAACGATGGAAGAATCCACCTACGAGCTGTTTCATACTCTTGGCCTCAACGGGCAGTACGCGCCGGAGCGCACGGCTCAGATTCAGACCATGGGAGCTTATGTCAGCTCCACCTATCCGCCGGTTACCACCACGCCCCTTGCCTATGTGCCCCAGGCCATCGGTATCAGTGTGGCAAGACTCCTGGGACTGAATACCGTGTGCCTGCTCTATTTTGGACGGTTCTGCAACCTGATCTTTTTCGTGATCATGCTTTATCTGTCTATGAAACGGATCCCCTTTGGAAAGGAAGTACTTCTCGGCGTAGCGGTGCTTCCCATGACACTGCACCTGGCAGCATCCTTTTCCTATGATGTGATGATCTTAAGCTGCATGTTTTTATTAACAGCAGTCTGTCTGGATCTGGCTTATGAAAAAGAACAGGTACGGGTGCGGGATATTGTGCTGCTGGCAGTTCTGGCTGCGGTGGCCGGGCCCTGTAAGATGGTCTATGCGCCGATGCTGGGCCTGTGCCTGCTGATTCCCATGCGGAAATTCGGCAAGGTGCGAAACTGGTTTATCAGTGCCTTTGCGGTGGGAACGGCCTGGGCTATGGCCATGTATCTGGTAAACAGCCAGGTCATTGCCACCTATGCGGCGGCAACAGAAGCCGACAGCTATGTAGAGTGGGCGGGAGAGGCAGGCTTCAGCATGAGCCTTCTCATCCACAATCCCGTTCTTCTGGTGCGGATGTTTTACCAGACTCTGCTCTGGAATGCCAAAGACATGCACATCACCATGATCGGCGGCTGGCTGGGCAACCTGGATCAGGTGCTGGATGTGCCGTACCTGGCGGTCTGGGCCTTTACCCTGTGCCTGATTGGCCTGGCACTGAAAATTCCGGGGGAACAGATTTGTATGAACATGCGGCAGAGAGTCTGGACCGGATTTTTATGCGCGGCCTGCGGGGGCCTTACCATGCTGTCCATGCTGATTGCCTGGACTCCGGTAAGCTCCCGGGTAATCCTGGGTGTGCAGGGACGGTATTTCCTGCCATTTCTGCCGGTACTCCTGCTGGCTCTGAAAAATCGGACGGTGGTTTTGACAAAGGATAAAAACCGTAGTATATTGTATCTGATGTGCTGTCTGAATGGCTACGCCCTGGTGCGCTTGTTCAGCATCGTGTGCATCCGGCTTTAAAACTTAGAGAATGAAAAGTGAGGAAGAAAACAATGGGAAAGATCAAAGTGACATCCTGCGACATAGAGGGACTTTATGTGATCGAGCCGACCGTATTCAAGGATGAGCGCGGTTACTTTGTAGAGACTTACAACCAGAACGATTTTAAAGAGGCTGGTCTGAATATGGTATTTGTACAGGATAACCAGTCCATGTCTGTAAAGGGCGTACTGCGCGGCCTGCATTTCCAGAAACAGTATCCGCAGGGCAAGCTGGTGCGTGCCATCCGCGGTGCCGTATTTGATGTGGCAGTAGACCTGCGTGCCAATTCCAAAACCTATGGCAAGTGGTTTGGCGTGGAGCTGACTGCGGAGAACAAGAAGCAGTTCTATATTCCGGAGGGCTTTGCTCACGGCTTTTTAGTTTTGTCTGATGAGGCAGAGTTTGCTTATAAGTGCACCGATTTTTATCATCCGGGCGATGAGGGCGGCCTGGCTTACAACGATCCGGAGATCGGCATTGACTGGCCGTTCGAGGAAGGCGTAGAGCTGATCATCTCTGAGAAAGATAAAAAGTGGAGTGGTCTGAAGGACACTTTCAAATTTAATGAGGAAAAATAAGGTATGAATTATGTAATTTCTCTGATGAAGGAAATCGTCAGGAAACGAAAACTCATCTGGAATCTGGCTAAGGCTGATTTCCGGAAACGCTTTGTCGGCTCCTATTTTGGCATTGTCTGGATGCTGGTGCAGCCGATTGTTACGGTACTCATCTACTTCTTCATCTTCCAGGTGGGATTTAAGAGTGTGCCGCCGGTTCCGGGGGTTCCCTATGTGCTGTGGCTGATTCCGGGCATTGTGCCGTGGTTTTTCTACAGCGAGGCCTTAAACTGTGTGACCGGATGTCTGCAGGAGTACAGCTATCTGGTGAAAAAGGTGGTATTCCAGGTAGAAATCCTGCCCATCATCAAGCTGATTTCCTGTATGCTGGTGCATGCGTTCTTTGCGGGGATCATGCTGGCGGTGTTCTTATGCTACGGACGCCTGCCGATGGCCACCTGGATCCAGATTCTGTATTACAGCTTTGCGGCGGCCATGCTGGCGCTGGCATTTGGCTATCTGACCTGCGCGGTGAATGTCTTCTTCAAAGACATGGCGCAGATTGTGAGCATCTGCCTGCAGTTTGGCATGTGGCTGACCCCGATCATGTACCAGGAGACCATGTTCGCGGACAAGGCTCCATGGTTTGTGACAATCTTAAAACTGAATCCGTTCTACTATGTAGTAGCCGGATACCGGGACAGCATGCTGACCGGAAACTGGTTCTGGGAACGGCCGAAGCTTGGCATCTATTTCTGGGTGGTGACCCTGGTGATCGGCCTTGTGGGGCTTCGGGTATTTAAGCGGCTGCGTCCGCATTTTTCCGACGTATTGTAACAGGCATGGACGGCTGACCGGCCTGATGAAATGTATGACAGACGAGGGGGAATCATATGACCGAGTTAGAATTTCGCAACAAAGTCACATGGTTCTCTTTTGCGCTCAGTCTTCTGGTGATCTGGGTCCATTCCTATAACGCCGAGCTGTTTTTGGGATATCAGGCGGCTACAGGCATGGTCTATGTGCTGGAACACCGTATTGGCGAGTGGTTTGGCCAGATTGCGGTACCGGGATTTTTCGTGATCTCCGGTTACCAGTTCTACCGGGATTTTGACTGGGGAAAGCTAAAGAGCAAATGGCAGCGGCGTGTGAAAAGCCTGCTGGTTCCCTATATTGTCTGGAATTTTCTGTATTATCTCAGCTATGTGACCGCCAGCCGTATTCCGGCGGTGCGTGATGTGGTTGGAAAAGGCGTGGTGGAATTTTCTCTTGCATCCGCAGTGGATGCCGTGATCGGCCACACCTACAACAATGTATTCTGGTATCTGTACCAGCTTTTATGGCTGGTGGTTCTGGCTCCGGTTCTCTATCCGCTATTAAAACGGATGTGGAGCGGACTTTTGCTCCTGGCCTTTTTCTGGGTTCTGGTGCGGCTGGATATAAGCGGGCTGCCGGTAAACCCGGATGCGCTGATCTATTATAGCAGCGGGGCTATGGCGGCCCTTCACTTCCGGAAAGCGGTGGAGGGAGCGGAAAGCCGGAAACGGTGCGTGTTTGGACTTTTCTGTCTGGGGGCGGCCACGGTTATCTATTATATCGGGCTCTGGCAGGCCCATATTCCGTCCTTTGTCCTGTGCCGGTTGTGCGCGGTGACAGGATTCTGGCTTGTGATTCCGGGAAAACGTCTTCCAGAGGCAAAAGATTTTATGAAACATAATTTTTTCCTCTATGCGGTGCATTTTGCCTTTGTGCGGCTGATCAATAAGGCCGCGGCAATGCTGACCGCGTCTGCTGTGCCGGAATGGTATGGCCCGTTTGGCCTGTTTCTGGTCATGCCGGTGCTTGTGCTTCTGATCAGCACCCTGATCGGGAAATTCCTGCGGCGGTATCTGCCGGGCTTGTGGAAGCTGCTGACAGGAGGAAGATGACAGGACAAGGGTGCAGCCGCCAGGCAGAGCAGGAAAATTGCGGGAAAACAGAATTGGAGAGTTTTATAGAAAATGAAAGGAGAAGGACAATGATCAAAAATATCGTATTTGATATGGGCAAGGTTCTTCTGGATTATGAATCTATGCGGGCGTGCCGTCATTTCCTTGAAAATGAAGACGATCAGAAGCTGGTCTGCAGCGCGGTGTTTGATTCTCACGAATGGATCTTGCTGGATATGGGGCTCATCTCAGAAGAAGAAGGGCTTGCGAAGATGTGCGCCCGTCTGCCGGAGCGGCTGCAGGAAGCCGCAAAGCAGTGCTTCGCGCACTGGCCGGAATACTGCATGTGGAAGATCGATGCCATGGAGACTTTGGTGCGGGAATTAAAGGCAAAGGGATATGGTCTTTATATCTGTTCCAACGCATCGATTCGTCTTCCATCGGTCTGCATGGATGTGATTCCGGCAGCGGAATGCTTTGATGGCATGCTTTTTTCCGCAGAAATCAAATATTTAAAGCCACAAAAGGAAATGTATGAGCAGCTGTTCCGCCGGTTTGGATTAAAGCCGGAGGAGTGCTATTTTATTGATGACCTGCCGATGAACATTGAGGGGGCGAAAGCGTGCGGCATGGATGGCCACTGCTTCGCGGATGGCAGCGTAGAGAACTTAAGAAAGGATTTAGAGAAGGTATTATCATGAGCAAAGCAAATTTAAACTTTGACAAGACCAACGAGGAGTTACTGGCGTTCCTGGATCACAGCCCGAGCGCGTTCCACGCAGCCGCAAATATGTGTGGGATGTTAAAAGAGGCTGGTTACACCCGCCTGTATGAGGGGGAAAAGTGGAATCTGGAGGCAGGATGCGGCTACTATGTAACCAGAAATGATTCTGCCCTGATCGCGTTTTCCATTCCGAAAAAAGACTTTACCGGTTTCCAGATCATGGCAAGCCATAGCGATTCTCCGGTATTCAAGATCAAGGCTAACGCCGAGATTGAGGTGGAAAACCAGTATGTGAAGCTGAATGTGGAGAAATACGGCGGCATGATCTGCTCTACCTGGCTGGACCGTCCGCTTTCCGTGGCAGGACGCGTGATCGTGCGCACCGCTGACGGCATTGCCACAAAGCTGGTGAATGTAGACCGCGACCTGATGATCATCCCGAACCTGGCTATCCACATGAACCGTCAGGTAAATGATGGCTACGCGTTCAATCCGCAGAAGGATATGCTTCCGCTGTTCTGTGAGGCGGCAGAGAAACAGGTAAAAGGCTGCTTCCTGGAGCTGATTGCGAAAGAGGCTGGCGTAAAGGCAGCGGATATTCTGGACACCGACCTGTTCTTATATAACCGCATGACCGGTAGCCTTCTGGGTGCGGATGGCGAGTTCCTGGCAAGCCCGCACTTAGATGACCTGCAGTGCGCCTTCTCTTCCCTGAAGGGCTTTCTGGCTGCAGAGCCGAAGGACAGCGTAGCGGTTCACTGTGTATACGATAACGAGGAAGTGGGCAGCGGAACCAAGCAGGGCGCGGAATCCACCTTCTTAAAGGATGTCCTGCACCGCATCAATACCGGCATGGGACGCACGGAGGAGGAATATCTGACCGCGCTGGCATCCAGCTTCATGGTATCCGCGGACAACGCCCATGCCATCCATCCGAACCAGCCGGACAAGGCAGATCCGACGAACCGCCCGTACTTAAACCAGGGCATCGTGATCAAGTACAGCGCAAACCAGAAGTACTGCACCGATGCTGTTTCCGCTGCGGTATTTAAGACCATCTGCGAGAAGGCGGAGATTCCGTACCAGGTATTCTTAAACCGTTCCGACATTCTGGGCGGATCCACCCTGGGTAACATTTCCGGTACCCAGGTAGCGCTGAACACTGTAGATATCGGACTGCCGCAGCTGGCTATGCATTCCAGCTATGAGACCGCGGGAAGCCGTGACACGGCATACCTCATCGAGGCTGCCAGAGTGCTTTTCTCCGGAAGCTTTGCCGGAAAAGGCGACGGAAATTATACCATTGCTTAATTAAAAAAATCATATATATAAAAAGGAGTTTCTATCATGACAAAGATCAGAACAAGATATGCACCGAGCCCAACCGGCCGTATGCATGTAGGCAACTTAAGAACTGCGCTGTACGCATACCTGATTGCAAAGCATGAGGACGGCGACTTCCTTCTGCGTATCGAGGATACCGACCAGGAGCGTTATGTAGAGGGCGCTACTGAGATCATCTACCGCACCCTGGAAGAGACCGGACTGATTCACGATGAAGGCCCGGACAAAGACGGCGGCTGCGGCCCGTACGTGCAGAGTGAGCGCCAGAAAGCTGGCATTTACCTGGAGTACGCAAAGAAGCTGGTAGAAAAAGGCGAGGCTTATTACTGCTTCTGCACCCAGGAGCGTTTAAACTCCTTAAAGAAGACCGTAAACGGTGAGGAGATCATGACCTATGACAAGCACTGTCTCCACTTAAGCAAGGAAGAGGTAGAGGCAAACCTGGCAGCAGGCATGCCGTATGTCATCCGTCAGAACAACCCGACTGAGGGAACTACTACCTTCCACGACGAGATTTACGGAGACATCACCGTAGATAATTCTGAGTTAGACGATATGGTCCTCATCAAATCCGATGGCTATCCGACCTACAACTTCGCAAACGTAGTGGATGACCATTTAATGGGCATCACCCATGTGGTACGCGGCAACGAGTATCTGTCGTCTTCTCCGAAGTACAACCGTCTGTATGACGCGTTCGGCTGGGAAGTTCCGGTTTACGTACACTGCCCGCTGATCACCGATGAGTTCCACAAGAAGCTGTCCAAGAGAAGTGGTCACTCCTCCTTCGAGGATCTGATCGACCAGGGCTTCGTATCCGAGGCAGTTGTCAACTATGTGGCACTGCTGGGCTGGTCCCCGACCGATAACCAGGAGATCTTCTCCTTAGAGGAACTGGTAAAGGCATTTGATTACCACAACATCAGCAAGTCTCCGGCTGTATTTGATATCACCAAGTTAAAATGGATGAACGGCGAGTACTTAAAGGCAATGGATGCAGACCGTTTCTATGAGCTGGCAGAGCCCTACTTAAAGGCTGCTATCACCAAAGACCTGGATCTGAAGAAAATCGCAGGTATGGTAAAGACCCGTATCGAGATCTTCCCGGATATCGCAGCCCAGGTAGACTTCTTCCAGGAGCTGCCGGAGTATGATGTGGCAATGTACACCCATAAGAAGATGAAGACCAACTCCGAGAACTCCCTGGAGGTATTAAACGATGTGCTGCCGATCCTGGAAGCACAGGAAGACTTCACCAACGACGCTCTTTACGCTGCATTATCCGCATACGTATCCGAGAAAGGCTACAAGACCGGTTTTGTAATGTGGCCGATCCGTACCGCGGTATCTGGCAAGCAGATGACTCCGGCTGGCGCAACCGAGATCATGGAAGTGCTGGGCAAGGAAGAGTCTCTGGCCCGGATCCGCAAGGGTATTGAGATGCTGAGCGCAGTGAACGCGTAAAAAGTTGTACACGGTATCCGCGTCGGATGCTTTCGTGAGGAAGACATCTCATGCGGATTGAAGGAAGAAAGGAACCGCATACATGGCGTTTCATGAATCACAGCTGCAGGCAATCCATCATCAGGAAGGTCCGATGATGGTGCTTGCAGGACCGGGATCCGGCAAAACCACCGTCATTACCCACCGGGTGAAATATCTGGTGGAGCAGTGCGGTGTGGAGCCGGGCAGTATCCTGGTGATTACATTTACAAAAGCCGCTGCGCAGGAAATGCGGCAGCGATTTGAAAAGCTGACGGAGGGGCGCAGGCTCCCCGTCAGCTTTGGTACGTTTCACGCGGTGTTTTTCGCGATCTTAAAGCGGGCCTACCGCTATGACGCGTCGAATATCGCCCAGGATGAGCAGCGTACCCGGATTATCCGGGAACTGGTGGACAAGCTTCAGATGGATGTGGAGGATGAGGCGGAATTTACATCCCAGATCCTTTCCGAGATCAGCCTGGTAAAAGGCGAGATGATGAACCTGGATTACTACTATTCCAAGAACTGCTCGGAAGAACTGTTCAAAAAGCTGTACCAGGGCTACGAGAAGGCCATGGTGGACAAAGGACTTCTGGATTTCGATGACATGCTGGTACTCTGTTACGAGCTGTTCACCCAGCGCAAGGACATCCTGGCGGCGTGGCAGAATAAGTACCAGTACATCCTGATCGATGAATTTCAGGACATCAACCGGGTACAATATGAGATAGTCCGGATGCTGGCAGCGCCCCGGAACAATCTGTTTATTGTGGGCGATGATGACCAGTCCATCTACCGGTTTCGCGGCGCGAAGCCGGAGATCATGCTGGGCTTTGAGAAAGACTATCCCCGGGCAAAACAGACGCTTTTGGGGATAAACTACCGCTCCACCTCGAATATTGTGGATGACGCAGGAAAACTGATCCGCCACAACAAGACCCGGTTTGACAAAGAAATCCGGGCGGCAAGAGGCGCAGGAAAGCCGGTGACCACCTCTGGTTTTGCCGATGCCCAGACCGAGACCCGCATGATCGTCAAGGAAATTCAGGATTATGTGCGGATGGGCTATTCCTATTCGGACATTGCGGTGCTTTATCGCACCAATATGGAGCCGCGCCTTCTTATGGAACGGCTCATGGAGTACAACATCCCATTCCAGATGCGGGATGCACTGCCAAACATCTACGAACACTGGATCACCCAGGATCTTCTGACCTACATCCGCATGGCGGCGGATCCGCTGGCGGAAAAACACCAGGCAAAGCGGGCCGATGCCCTGCGCATCATCAACCGGCCAAAACGCTACATCAGCCGGGAGGCACTGGACGGGCAGATCATCTCCTGGGACAGCGTGAAATCCTGGTATAAGGCGAAAAACTGGATGGTGGAGCGGATCGAGGATCTGGAATATGATCTGAAAATTCTAAAGAAGCTGGCACCGGTGGCGGCGGTGAACTATATTCGCAAGGCCATCGGCTATGACGAATATCTGAAGGATTACGCGCAGTACCGGCGCATGAAGCCGGAGGAACTGTTTGAACTGGCGGACCAGATCCAGGAGAGCGCGTCAGGCTACAAGACGATGGATGCCTGGCTTCTTCATATGGAAGAATACGGGGAGCAGTTAAAGCAGCAGGCCCAGAACCGGGGTGAGCGGGACTTAGACTGTGTGGCTCTCATGACCATGCACAGCTCCAAGGGCCTGGAATTTCCAATCGTCTACCTCATGGATGCCAACGAGCGGGTGACTCCTCATCATAAGGCTGTGCTGGAAGCAGATCTGGAGGAAGAGCGGCGGATGTTTTATGTGGCCATGACCCGGGCCAAAGACCGGCTCCACGTGTATTATACGAAAGAGCGGTACGGAAAGCCTCAGGAACGGTCACGGTTTATTGATGAATACCTGTATCCTGATGGCGCACCGCCCGGGGAGTTCAGGCCTGGGCCGCAGCAGAATGGAGCTGCGGGAAGCTATAACAGAAAGGCGGTGCGGTGATGGAGAAAAACAGACAGGGTCTGCTTCACATTTATTGCGGTGACGGCAAGGGAAAAACCTCTGCAGCCGTGGGAATGGCGGTCCGTGCAGCAGGCTGTGGCATGAAAGTCCTGGTGATACGTTTTCTGAAGACCGAAAACTCCGGGGAAGTGGAAGTGCTCCGAAGCATTCCCGGCATTACCGTACCTCCCTGTGAGCGTACCTTCGGCTTTGTGTTTCGCATGACCGAAGAACAGAAGCAGGAAGCCGCCCTCTATTATCAGAGCCGGTTTGAGGCTGCGGCAAAAAAAGCTGTGCAGGGACAGTACGACCTGCTGATCCTGGATGAGATTCTGGCCTCCTGCAATTATGGTATGGTGCGGGAGACGTCGGTTGTAGAATTTCTGCAGAACAGGCCTGAAAAGCTGGAGGTTGTGCTGACCGGGCGGAATCCGTCAGAGACATTTCTGGAACTGGCAGACTATGTATCTGAAATCTGTATGCGCAGGCACCCTTATGAGAAAGGAATTCCGGCCCGCAGGGGAATCGAATTTTAGTTATTGCTTTTGCGGCAGCTATCTGATAAAGTGGAGAGGTAATATGTTTACCAGACGAAACCATTAAAAACCAATTTTAAAAGTGAGGTACATTTTTATGGCAAAGAACCAGAACGAAGAGATGGATTTAGAGCAGGAGGAGATGACGGTTACCCTGACCTTAGATGACGGCAGCGAGGTAGAGTGCGTTGTGCTCACCATCTTTGAGGCAGGCGACCGTGACTATATCGCACTGCTCCCGACCGAGGGTGCAGAGGCAGACGAGGGCGAGGTATACTTATACCGCTACGAGGAAGACGCAGACGGCAATCCGAGCCTGGACAACATTGAGGACGATGACGAGTACGAGGTAGTTGCAGACGCATTCGATGAGCTTCTGGACGACCAGGAGTTTGATGAGATCGTAGGAGAAGACGAGCTCGACTAAAAATTTAAATCATGTTCATGAAAGGTCCGAAGCAGGCCGGGGCGGTATCCCGCTGCGCAAAATAGAAGTGCCGTGTTCGGACGATGTGGCTGACAGCC
>ERZ773239.462-NODE-462-length-42880-cov-10.704308_pt1 | contig 42880 bp, 56 predicted proteins | sample MGYA00580521_ERZ773239 | MGnify/ENA primary metagenome ERZ773239 (study PRJEB29015, sample SAMEA2737801) | human gut metagenome | biome: human gut; feature: human-associated habitat; material: faeces | place: China | collected 2012 ... | reverse complement strand
AGCCTTGGAGAAATGAGGAAGGCTTTGTAATCATGGGAATGAAGTATTTTCTGCTTAATGCGGATAGTTTGGAGTTTTAGAAATATTGCTGGGATATTGCCAACGAAAAGTAATTATAGATAGTTTACTTGACTTTGCAAGCTATGCATTTTATTACATCAATATAGAAGTAACTTATGAGTTACTAACTTTAGAGTAGATAAATTAAAATCGAAGTTTGTTACTCTTTTTGGAGGTGAATTGGTAATGATAAAATTAAAAATGTCTATTGAAGATATAAGTGAGTATCAGACAGGTATTTTACCAAAGAGTGCTGTTAAAATAGAAACACCTCAGAGCATTGAAGAGATGATGAAAAAAGCGGCACCTATTGCAGCGGTATTATGTGTTTTAATGTTTGTAACGATGCTGTGTAAAACAGTTATGAACAAGACAGTTGTTATTTCGCATGTATTTATTTTGATTGGTTTTTGCCTGGGGTATATTTGTTTGGTGATACACGAGTGGTTACATGGGATTGTCTATCCGAGAAACGCACTGGTTACGATAGGTAAAATAACGGGTAAGATATCATTTGTTGCATTAGCATCATATCCTCTGAAGCGTAGAAGGTTTATTGTAATGTGCCTATTACCATTTGTGCTTGGAATAATGCCATTATTGATTTTTATTGTTAGTCCGGCAGAATATAGAGAACTAAATGGACTAATGTTTGGCATGTCATGTATGGGTATGGTTTCGCCATTTCCCGATGTATATAATGTTTTTATTGTCTTAAAAAATGCAAATAAAAAAGATGCAATAATGTTTTATAAAAACGATATGTATAAGGTATCGTAAATTCCAGTTTATTAGGATGATAAATTTTATTTTGAATAGGACAGGTGTTTATGAAAAAAAGCTCGAGCGCAGTTTCTGTTATTGGAGGAGCCGATGGACCGACCTCCATTTTTTTTAAGAAAAATGCAAAACTTACTCTAAAACAGAAAATTCAAAGAGCAAAAAATAAAATTAAGCGGTTCTATGTGGATAAAACCCTTTCATGTGAAAGTCATAGTTTGGATGAAGTAATAGAGTATATCGTAAATAGATATGGGTTTGCTGAAGTCGATAAGGATGCTGAAGAATTTCCAGAAGAATATCAGCAGATGAGAGCCTCTTTTATCATTCAATATGCTCCAGAATTATTAGGAGAATCTACTGCATGTCCTAAATTAAAGAGCGAATCGCCAAAAGATGTGGAAGCTTATATCAGGCAAAGCGAGGAGCGAATGCAGAGGGCAATGGAAATCCCTTCGACAGAATTTGATATTGACTTTCATAAATTCAAAAAAGCATTTGATGATATCAATGATACCATGTATATTGTTATCGAAAAAAAATATGCATATATTGGCGGTGGGGCTGGTGGAAATAAAAAGGTGGTTAAAAACTTTCAGAGTATCTATAAAGATGTATACAGATATTACGGTGTCACAAAAGAGGATAAAGTAAGCAAATCGGAACGATATAAGGATGTGGTTCGAACCTTGAGTCAGTAATACAGTTTTGCAATCATTCAAGATATAGAAAAAATCTATAAAAAAGGAGCTGAGACACTGCTGATTTTAATCAGATAGTGCGACAGCCCCGAGACCGTTTCAAGTTTTGTGTAAACGCTAAAAACTGATATATTTAATAACAAGGATAGAACAAGTATATTTTCTATCCTTGTTTATAGTATACTGCTAAATTTTATATTGTCAATATTAATTTAATATATTAGTAATTCGTTCTTCAAAATATATTACTAACTGTGCTCGAATTTTACCCCAATCCTGTCTATGCCCTGTCCACTTTCTTGTTATATCCATGGCTGCTAGATAGAGCATTTTTAGCAAACTATCATCTGTAGGAAATACTGACTTATTCTTTGTAACCTTTCTTAGCTGACGATTGAAACCTTCAACTGTATTTGTTGTATATATGATTTTTCGCACTTCATCTGGATACTTAAAATAGGTTGATAATGTAGCCCAATTTTCATACCAACTTTTTGATATATTAGGATATTTATTATTCCATTTCTCTGCAAAACTATCTAACTCCATTAAAGCAATATCTTCTGTTGCAGCTGCATAGACCTTTTTTAAATCAGCCACTAATTCCTTTATATCCTTATATGACACAAATTTAGTTGTATTTCTAATTTGATGAATTATACAATGCTGTATCTCTGTATCAGGAAAAACAGCAGAAATAGCTTGAGGAAATCCTGTAAGTCCATCAATACAAGCAATTAAAATATCTTTTACTCCTCTATTTTTTAAACCATTAAGTATTTTTAGACGCAATACATTTTCATGTAAGAAGCGAAGGTAGAATAATAAAAAAGGCTGTATATATCGCACTTGGACTTGACTTAGACGGAAAACGAGATGTACTAGGTATGTATGTTGGAGAAAATGAAAGTGCAAAGTTTTGGTTAGGAATACTACAGCATAAATATCTTCTAATGGTCTTTCTTGCCATTCTTTTACTATAGGTAAAATTTTATCTGTTACTCTACTTATTGTGCTATCTGATACATTAATGCCATATAAATCGTTTAGATGGCTCTCTATATCTCCTGTTGTCATACCTTTGGCATACATAGAAATGATTTTTTCTTCCATATCTTGAGTAAGGGTATTTTGATATTTTTTTATAACTTGAGGCTCGTATTCACCGTTTCTATCTCTAGGAATATCTAAATCCATATCACCATAGCTAGTGTGCATAGTTTTTCTGCTATATCCATTACGACTATTACCAGTGTCTTTGTTCTTATAATCGTACTTTGAATAACCAAGGGTATCATCAAGTTCGCCATCTAAAGTACCTTCAAGTATAACAGACATCATTTCTCTCATTATGGAATTGACATCTTTACCATCTTTAACAGGATTATCCTTTAAATAACCTGCCATCATTTCTCGTAACGCCTGTCTTTCAGGACTTTCATTTCTTTTTCTTCTAGCCATAATAAAAACCTCCAAATTGACTATTTTTATTATACATCAGTTTAGAGGTTTACACAAACTTTGGGATAGACCCGACAGCTGTTTTGGGCTTATTGCTTATGGAAGCTTCTTGGCTTACCAATCTTTAAGTTCACTTTAGCTTCTGTATTATCTTCTTCCCTTATAAGAAGTTCATTTAATTCACAGTCTAAAGCATCGCAGATTAACTCTAAATGTTCAAGGTTGACCCTCTCAACAAGTTCGTGATACATTTCATTGATTGTTGTGGGTCTAATTCCTGTCATACGAGCAAGGTCTGCTTGTGTCCATTTTCGTTCAGCAAGTCTTACTGCTAGTAAAATTCTAACCATTTTTCTGCCCTCTTTTCGTGATTAATTTACCACATAAATGCTATATTATGTAGTTTTGTTATCTTATCACGCATTTCGAAAGCAGTTTTGTTATTTTATAACCATTTTCGTTATCTTCATAATTTAGAAAATATGAAGATAACTACTTTGTCTTCACTGTAATTAATTTTGTTTCTTTATTATACTCAATAACTAGAGCGTCTGACAAATCTCTAATTTTCACATAGGTATAGCCGTCTTTATTTATAGCATCAACAGCCTTAATTTTTCCGTTAATTCTTATATTCTGTTTCACCACTTTTTCCTCCTTGTTCCAAGTCTTTTTAAAATTGTTTACATTACCATATAATTTTTTAAGTTTAGTCGGTGTACTGCCCCATTGAGGAAGCTGAAAATGCGGCTTATCAACTGGTGAAGTCCAATCCCCACCCCATTCTAAACCTAGCGACTTACCAATTTTAGCTACTTTGCTAAACCAATTATCGCTATCATTATAAGCACCTTTACCGTCGTTCCTTATAACATCAAAGGCTACTCCCCACTGGTGCATACTTGAATAACTTGTACCTCTTGCGTTAGTTACTATACTGCCTTTAGTTGTACGCCCTTGAGCATATAAAGCATCTTGTTCAGCTACACTTCTAAAACATTCTCCTAATTTTACAATTAAGCCTTGTTTTTTACACTCAGTTACCAATTTATTTGCCAATAACTGTAACTGTGGATGACACATTGTAATATCTCTACTCACTTATATCACTCCTTTATCTCTGGCAAGCCTGCCACACTTGTTAATAAAGACAACACACCAGCTAATACTGTAGCAGACACCACCGCAATCCAATTTACATCATCTAACACAACAGCTGTGCCTATCATAGCAATACTTGTCTGAGCCATTGTTTTTATAGCTCTTACTCCTGCTGCTTCAACCCATCTTTTCATAACAATGTACCTCCATTACTTTCTAAATCATCTATTCTGTGATTTGCTACTTTCAATCTTTCTTCATCAACATCCAATCTTGCTTCAAGATTATATGTTCTTTCAATTATATTATTATGTTTATTAACCTTGTTTTCTAATTGTTCAAGTCTGTATGTAATTAATTTAGTGTTGATTACAACACCTAATACTGCCCCTACAGCACTTCCTCCTGCTCCAATTAAAGCTACAATAACTGCCGACATTGTTTTCCCTCCTTATATCTCTACATATGCAGACCTTATCGCACAATTATGTGCCGCTATATCATTTAATCCATTGTTCAACGCCCATAATCCAGCTTCTGTTTGTGATGTATAATTGCCTCCACTATATGTATAGTATACTTTATTAGCACTCATTCCTACTTTAAATCTTCCACTATATGTATATCCTTTGCTCTTTTGTGGGTATAACCCAAGGATTATAAGCAACTGTGGGACATTAACATTACTTTCTATTTGACTAAATACACACGCCCCTCCTGTATCGGATAAATTGTTAACATCTAACTTAAATTTTCCGCCAATGTAATTATATTTTATACTGTTATTTGTTAAGCCATCGCCAGTTGGGGTTAGTAAAGCCCCATTTGGTGCTATTGCTTTCCATAATGTCGACATTTCCTCTGTGCTATTATTAAAATCAGCACAATCATTGTTATTTATAATCTGCAATTCATTGTTATAAAATCTAATCCCGTTTAGCCAATCTCCATTGTTGCCAACTAAATCCCACACACCACTTTTATCGTTATTGTGTGCCCAACTTTTTGGTCCTGAACCAGTTAAAACCTTTCCCGAATCGAGTTTTATTCCTTTTTCCCAATCTTTTATTCTATTTTGTCCGTATCTTGTATTGCCTCCTACATCTATGCCATTTCTAAAAGACTGTAATGCAATAAATGCTTTTTCAGCTACAGAAAACATGTGCCAACCTTTTCCTTTGTTTGTGCAAAATTCTTTAGCTTTGCTTATTCTAGTTACCCTACCTTCTTGCAAAGGCAAACTATACGCTCTATCGTTAATTATCACATTCTCATATTTAGAAACATAAAAACAATCTAATTCGGTATTATTAACAACAAAAGCCGGATGTACAACATCTGTAACATAGTCATCTACAAGTTCTGAAATCATTTTCTTATCAAAGCGAACCATTATGCTTGGCAATCCAATATCATCATAAATCACTTTGTTTGTTTCTCCGCCTAGTAGCTGTACTGCTGCTTCTAAATCTGTCATAGTTTACACCTCCAACGCCCATAAATTCATTGTCACATTTTCCATGTCAAATGCCAAACTATTACCTGCATCATCACTCTTTTTGGCAGGAATTATAATATTGGCCACAAAATATTTACTCAAGGACGATGTTAAAATTCCTTCTTCATCATTGCAAATATTAATTGTTACTTCCTCGTCTCTTTCATATTTACTAAGATTTAATGTAAGTTCATCATCACCAAAAGTAATTTTGTTACCATTTATACTATAATCTATCTTTTTACCTTCGTTTACTTCAACAATTTTCATATAAGCTCATCTCCTTGCACCGCTTACAACTTCTGCTGTTCTTCTTGTAATAATTTCTGCTGCTTCTTTATGTTCTGCTGTCGCTTTTATACAATTAAAGCTATTTAAAACAGCATTTTCATTTCTTTTCTGCTCGTCACTTTGTGATTTAATAAGCACTATAATATTCCTCCTTTTACTAAAAAATATACTGTAACACTTGTAAATTCTCCATAAACATCACACAAAAATCCATTCGCCTGCTTAGCAGTTATATTAAAATGATAATTTGTCAAGCCACTTGATTTACTCACGATTGGTATAACTTCATAGTTTGCGTTATTTCGAACTGAATTAAAAGCAACATTTATTGTTGTTCCATTTTGCGTTACAGTTCCACCTTCAACTTTGGTTAAGGCATTTTCTAAATTTTCTGCCGAAGCAAGACTGTTCATCTGTGCGTTTAGCAGTTCAATAACTCTGCTCTCAAAAACGCCTTTTTCAATGTTGTTGAAATTATCCTCACTCAAATTTGTGCCTTGAACAAGGACTTGTCCTTGTTCATCAACGATATGATCTTGCCAAAAAGTTCTATCATACATCACTATCAACCTCCTTTATTGGAAACTTAAATTGCATAAATACTCCTTGTGTAATATCCCTAGAGATGCTGACTTCTTTAGAGCCTGCAACTATACCTTCTATAGAAATTATTTGGATACCTGTTATAGTATGTTTTGAATATGGTACAACTGGGATATGTATGTCGATAACAACTGCATTGTCTATAATTGACTTGTTTTTAATTGTTGCATCATACCATACCTTATCAACTTGGTACTGTAATTTTTCTATAGATTTTAAAAATTCTTTTCTTCTCTGTTTTAAAAAATCATCGGTAAAAAAAGCCATTAGTCTTCCTCCTTTCTACAAACTACTGTGCCACAATATTTATAAGCACCTATATTAAATCTGCTTTCATAAGACATATTTGAATTACTTGTTATAATCATTCCTAATTTTACTTTATTCGGGATATTTCCACAGTAATCATAGTTATTTAATATTACATTTTTATTAGTTTCTATTTTTAAACTGCTTTTGCGAGAAACTCCTAATGTAGTACTTATTGGATATACTCCACATTTGACAGTTCCACAAGGAATGTAATTTGTAAGTAATTGTTTTAATTTCACACCTACTTTTATAGTATATCTATTCAAAATCTGGTGCTTTTTTACCAGATGTGCAGGTAAAATTCTATTCATAATAAACTGCATATCGCTTAGAAATGCCGAGTCAATGTTATCTTTTTGAGTTAAAATCTCCAAAATATAATTATTTTTTTCATCTTTTCTATTAAATAGAATTTCCACATCTTGTCCTGTGTATATTTTTATAACATTAATAATTTTTGATGCAGATAATTTACCCATCATGTTAAATAATAGCAAAATCAAATTTCTTCTTTCTTCTACACTTCTATTTGCCTCTCTAACATTAATAATACTCTCATAAAAACTTATTATGGCTTCTCTGGCTGTTGTGATATTGCTATCATCTAGTATTGTTTGTGCTGTATCAATAACATCATCAACCATGTTTGCTTCTGCGTTGACAACATAGCACATATCTGTAATTTTACTGTAGAACTCAGGATACATTCTTAGTAATTCTTCAAAAGTTCCATATACATTTTTTTCAATAGCTTTCACTGCAAAATCACATCCCTTAAACTAGGTATAATGTCATCTGTAAAAACTCGTCGGTATTCATCTTCATCAAAACTCAACGGTCCAAAGTTTTCAATACAACCTAGCTGTTGTATCTTAGATGCAATTGCAGACGAATTAAGAACAATACTATCACCACTGACTCCTGAAACCACAGCTTCTCTGAAATAATCAGCTACTGTTTCTTTTACTAATGGTAATGCTGTATCTTTTGTGTAGCCACTTGAATATGTAACAAGATTAATATATACATCTATAGGCTCGATTGTCGGAGCTTTGGCTATAAAATGTGCTCCTAGGTTTGCTACACCTTCCCCGAGGCCATCACCTATCCCATCTCCATCAAGGTCAGGGTCCACATAATCTTGAACTTTTTTTAGAAGTTCTTCTGAAGCTGCAGTTCCATCACTTGCAATTATAATACCCACGACAGTGTTAGCTCCTTCTTTAAGTGGCAATATTCTTGTATATCCCACCCCTGTGACACTATTGCACCACATTATGTAGTGCTGTTTGTTCCCATTTTCTCCAGGGGTCATACTATCATATATTCGTTGTCGATATTCATCGTCACTTTCTAAATCCATTGCTGGAATATACAACTTTCCTAGACTTATAGAGTTTAAGTCCATAAATGTTTCAACTGGTATAACTTTTTCGTTTTCAAGACCATTTAGGATAGTTCCTGTATCATTACTCTGTAAGTAATAAACACCATCGTCATATTGCATTAATGTAAAATACAAGCCATTTTCTGTATAAAAAACAGACCCTGTGTCAGGCAAAGTCCCTGTATATTTAACTTCATATTCAGCACAAGTAGCTTCTTTTCTCTTTACAAGCCTTTCATCACCTTTTAAATCTAAAGCTTCTCCTTCTGCTGTAGATAAATTTACATTTGCGTATAACATTTCCAGTTGTGTATATAGCTCTGCTATCTTTACTGTAACTGCCGAAACAGCATCATAAAATATACTGCCTTCTCTTGTATCAATTTCGTCAGGAGCCCTAGCAAGTACATCAGATAAGATGTTTTCATAAGTAAAATTTTCAAACATTTATAGGTACCTCCTTTACTTTCGTTACACCATATACAGTATCTACATCAAATGTAACCAACAAACCATCTGTGTCAAAGTCAGTAAATTCAAAATTACTTACACTTATAACTCTTGCGTCTGTTAACGCGTTTTCTATAAGCGACGGTAATAACTTTTTAATACTCTCTCTATTAAAGTGATTTGTTGTCATCATACTTTCAATCTCGCTTCCGTATTGATTACCGTATATCAAGCACTTAAATCTAGGTGTTATAAGTGTCTTATGAATATATTGCTGTACAGCTTCTAATTCATCTATGTATCCACTTATTTTGCCGTTTTTTAAATCTATTTTATAAGTTTTTGTTGGTTTATCACTTGCTTTTACAATAGAAATATCATTCAGAGATAGCACGCTTATCCCTCCCTTGATAATAATAAGTACTTACATGTTTCCCCACTGTCTATTTGCAGTACAACAAATATTTCTCCTGTTTTAATAGAATTATTGATTGTTATTTTTACATTTTGACTTGCTGGTTGTCCAGTAACTTCACTTTTGTATTCAACAATAGCTTCTTTTTCTATGTCTTGAAATTGTTCATCAATCGGGTACATATTACTTTCTTGTATTATTAATGCACTGTCCATTACTGATTGTAATTGCAAAGGTTTTGTACTAATAACCCTTGCTTCCAAAATAGATACTGAATCTTTAATAGTACCCCTTAATGTTCCTATAATACTTTCCTGCATTTTAGTATCTCCTACCATAACCTACCATATCCAGCGATTGTTCCTCCATAACTTAATGGAGTAAGTCCAACACCATGTCCACTATAACAGTTCCACATTTTATTATTACCTGCATAAATCCCAATGTGATTGCTACCTTTATTTTTAAAAAATATAATATCTCCTTCTTGCAACTGGCTTTTATTAACTTTTGTACTAAGTGCATAGAGGTTTGCAGCAGTCCCATAGCTTTTAACTTTGTTGCTTACCCCACATTTTTGAAAGCAATAAGCGACGTAATGAGAACAATCCATATATTTGCCCGGACTATTTCCTCCCATTTTGTATTTAGTTCCAACTAAACTTTTGCATACTGCAAAAAGTTTTTCTGCTTTACTACTGTTACTATTGCTATTACTATTACTATTACTATTACTACTACTGCTTGAAGTCGTTTTTTTGTAATCTTCTAAAATGCTTGATACATTCTCGCTTATATTTTCACCACACACATTAATCTTTAATGTCATCTGATAATCATCGCCTTTAAATGTATGAGTATCTTCATCAATAAAAAAACTTCGTCCCCAGTCAAGTCTGTCAATCATTACATATATGCAGTAACCACTTATAGCTTCTGTAATGCCTTTGCTAGTTAATGATAAACTTCGTTGAGGTATTTTCTGTGCATTAAGTAATCTTTCTGCACATTTCTCTAACTCAGTTTTTGTGTTGTCATCATCAGGCTGTTGTATGTCCTGAAAACAACCAATTAACTTCTCAAGTCCTTCATCTATCTTAGTAGCAACTGTTTTTTTCTTGCTGTCAATCAGCTTAACTCTTGTCTTTGTTTGCTGAATACTGCTTGTGTAATTCCAGTTAATAATATTTTCTTGTGTAGACACTACCCATTGAATCATCTTTTCTTTTCTCTCAAACAAATGACATTCATTATCCGAGAATTGAACAAAATAATTTTTTCCAGTATGCCTTGTTGTTGCTTGCATAGCAGATTGTATTACATCCCAATATTTCGCCGTTGGTTTCGTTATGTCGGGAATTTTATAATTTGTATCAGCTATAAAGTCATATCCAACACCTGCTCGCTTACAGCAATCTATAACTATCTCTTTTAAAGTTTTCTTTGTGTATGTAAATGTATTTCCAGAATTAGCAAGGTATATACCATAATCGTAAGCAGTAAATGACATTGTTGCATTATTACTTTGTGAAGTATCTGTTACTAGTCCTTTGAAAAGTGTAACATCATCATATGAAAAAACACATTTAAGACCTTTTATAGCTTCAAATTCTAAGCCTATTTGTTTCCATAAAACGACATCTTCTACTATTTCAGCATTTATGGAACGCGTACATGTTCCTTTTCTGCCACTCCATTTCACACTTATAACAATGTCAGATAAATCAAATTGCTGTCCGTTTTGCATAACAACTAATGAAATTTTACTCAACTAACCACCTACTTCTTTGGCAATTTTAACACCCAGCCAACTTGCAATTTGTTTGGGTTCTTAATTATATTTTTATTGAGATTATAGATTTCTTTCCATCTGTTTCCGTTACCCAGTTTAGCTTTTGCTATTTTATAAAGACTATCTCCTTTTACAACCTTATATGTCGTAGGCTGTACTGTATTATCTACTTTTTTCTTTTCATCTGTGACTTCTGCCTTTGTAGAATCTTTAGGACTTAAGTCTATTTTCCTTATTGTAGCTTCAGTATATTTTTTTAGTTTAATATTGTACTGTATTTCTCCTACTGGGCCTCCTTCGTCTGTGTAAGATAATTCTTCTATTGTATAATAGTCATTACAGAAAAAACTTGCAGAAAAAATAAAGTGGACAGGCTTTTTGTAGCCTCTCCACTTTTCTAACTTATTTCTATAATATGTTGGTTCGTATAATTTATCAACAACAACAGACTGGTCTAAATACGCTGGGAATCGGCTTGAAAAAGATATTGTATCGGCACTCGGATTTTCAATTACTGTTGTTTCTCCCAAATTACTTATTGTCAATGATGTGTTTTTTATCCCATCACTATATGTAACTTTTTCCGGCAAAACAGGAAATAAGAAGCAATCCGTTTCTGCGTTACAGCTTATAAAAAAATAGTAATTTGTATTAAGTGACATATGCTCCATCTCCTTCTTCAAACAGTTCTTGATTTATGATTCCAAGCAAAACAGGTTTTAAATTACTAGTCAACAAGTTTAGAACTTCATTTTTATCCATAGTTGAAGGGATTTTTATTTCTCCTCCGCCTTCTAACTTCAGTACTATAGTTTTGTTTACAGCACTGCTATAAACACCCATTACATCCTTATCATTAACAATATCACTTGTATTGGCAGTTATATTTAAAGGCTGTGAATCATCAAAACCTCTAATAGTTCCTAGTCGCATACCTGCTTCTTGCCATAAATCGTATGCTCGCTGTGAATTGTTTAATGGAATTATCGCTTCAGCATCTCCTGCTTCTGCAACCCAAGTTAAAAGAGGACTATCATATATACCACCTTCTGCATTTGTAGCTATGCCTTTTGCCTTCATCTCGAAAGTTGTAGATGTTTTTGTTCCGTCAGGACCTGTTACAGTAGCTGTACCTCCTATGTTTAAAGCTGTTTCTACATAAGACTTAAGTTGCTGTATCTTTGTTGCAATTTTACTTCTTGCATTATCTATTCCTTCACACATGCCATTGCCTATAGCATTTTCTGTAGACGCTTTAACTCCTGCTTTTGTATTTGCCATTCCGTTTTTAGCTGCTGCTCCTGTTTCTGTACCAGCTTCAGTTGCTTTAGATATTGCTCCTGGCTTAGCCAATTCAATACCAAGCATTATACTGTTAGGAACTTCAATACCACTTTCCTTTGCTGCTAACATTGCTTCGGCATAAGCTGGATTTTGCTGTGTCATATTATAAGCTGTTCTTATATATATAGAATCTGTATTCCCTACAACAGCACCTACTGCAGCTGAATCTAATATTCCTTGTGCAATGCTTTCAGGAATATTCTTTCCTGCATCAATGCAAGCAGTTGCTGTTTCTGTAAGTTGAGATTGTTCAGGCTTAAGCGAATTATACATTTCACTTATATTTTTTTGTGTAGATGATGACATAGAAGCCCATGCAGTTTCCATATTTTGTGCTTCCATCTCTATTAAATTATCTAAGTTCTCGTAGGATTTCTTTACATCACTTCCAGAAGAATCTATAGCCTCCGCGATTTGTTTTCCATAGTTTCTTGCATTAAATCCTCTATTATAAACTTCATATCCCTTGTCAATATCTTGTTTATATGAATTATGAATTGTATTAGCTTCAATTTCAACACCTTTGCCAACATAACTAGCATCAGCAATTTTATAAGCTTTGTCTGCTTCTGCTAATCGATATTTCATTTGTTCAGGATTATTGGCATATGCATTTTTAATATCAATAATTAAATTTTGTTGAGACTCTTTATTTGCTTGTCTAACAGTTTCAATATTTTCATTAACTTCTCCTTGCATATCCTTAAAGCTATCTGCCGATAATTTCTTATCAGAATAATCTGACCCTATTATTTCAAGATTTGCGTCAAACTTATTATCTTCAATAGCTTTTTTTATTTTAGTCATTTTTGCAGTTAATTCTTCTATTTTTTTCTGTTCGTCAAAATCTAACAAACCATCTTCAAAGGCTTTATTAATTACACTTTGAAGATCTTCACCGCATTTTTTCAACTCAGTTTCTTGAGAAGAATAAAATGTATTGAGTGTTTTTGTTATTTCTTTACCTTCTTTAGAATCTCCAAAAATCATTTGAGCAGAAATATTCATTGAGTAATGCCTTTGTTCAACATAACTCTGAACTTCTGAAATATAACTTTCTATACTTTTTTTGTAGTCGTTATTGTCTTCAGCTGATAATTTAAAGCCCATGTCTATTTTCCAATCGAACTTATCAATAGAACTTTTAGCCTCGTCGATATTTTTTTTAATAGTATCGACTTTTGAGAATTCTTCAAGTGAACTTCTAATTTTGCTCATATTGCCGTTGGCTACAATTTTATCAGCAATATCTTCCACTTCTTGCATCGACAACGAAACGCTTCCAAAATGTTTTTCAAGGTCTTTTTGTTTAGCCCAGTTGGTATACGCTTGAAAGCCAGCCGTAACAGCAGTAATTCCACCAACAGCAAGAGTAGCAGGCAAAGCTATACTACCCAATCCACTTGCCACAGTTGTTAAAGCTCCACCAACTTTTGTAGATGCCCCGATAGTTGTTCCCAAACCTGATGCAAGTCCTGTAATCCCATTAATAGCTTTCTTTGCAGATAGTAAACCAATTATTCCAGATAATGATACTTTAAATAATTCGGTATGTTCTGTAATATAGTCAATTCCGTCTATTCCTTTTTCAACTATATTTCCGACAACTTCACCAAACTCTTTTACATCTGGCATAATTTTTTCTTGTAAATCTCTTATGCTTTCTATTAAGTCCCCTGAATCACTTGTTATGCCTTCTGTAAATGATGACATTATATTTCTTCCAAACACCGTAAATGTACTGCCTAAATCTTCATATTTAACTTCATTCATCTTTTCTAAAGCGTCAGAAGTTGAGCTAATCTCTCCGTTTAAGTTACTAATTGCAAATACACCTTTAGCACCTAAATCTTCCCACATTGTACCGAACAAGTTTACACCCGCTGTATTCTGTTCAATAGGGTCTTTCATATCTTTTAAGGCTTTTATTGTTTCTGTAAAAGCCTCTTTTGCATCACTACCACCTTTTGAAAACTTTTTTGCCATAGAATCAGCATTTAATCCAGCCATTTTAAATGCCGTTACGGTAGTATCGCTACCATCTATAACTCTAATACCAAATTCTTTTATTGTATCGCCTAACTTGTCTACACTAAATGTACCACTTTTAGCGCCATTTTCTAACATATTAAACATTTCGTCTGCACTAAAACCAAGTTGTTTAAAATGTACAGAATATTCATTAATAGTATCTAACAAGTCGTCGTTCTTGTTTAATCCTTTTTGAGCACCTTGTGTAATTAAGTTATATGCGGTTTCAGAAGATAGATTGAACTGGTCCATCATCATTTTTACAGCTCTTGTACTTTCACCTACATCAAAGTCAAATGTATCACGAAGTAATAAAGCGTTGTGAGTCGTGCTTACTAATTCCTTACCCACAAGGTTCGTGCTCGTCTTGATTGTTGCAAGTGAATTTGCTACATCTTCAAGACTTTCGCCCATACCGTCGTTATATAAGTCTTTTATCTCACTTCTATACTCTTTCATTTCTTTCGAGCTAGCCCCAACGCGTGCTTGAAATTGATTTACAGCTTTAAGTTCACTATCTATAGCTTCTGTAACTTTACTTACACCAAAAAAGGCTACTGCTCCAGATATAGCTGTTTTCAGCATATCTCCCATTTTTGATGCTGAATCTCCTAATGCTTCAAATTTTTCAGAATTATCTTCTGTTTCATTTCCAAGTCTTTCAAGCTCTGCTTCAAGACCACTTATTCTAGTATGTGCTTCTTGTAAGTCCCTCTGAAGCTCTTCATATTTTTGAGCCATTTTAGCGACTGATTCACTAGAAGATGCAGAGCTATTTTCTACAGCATTTTCAATAGCTCTGATATGTCTAACACTTTCGCTTTCTGCATTTTCAAAAGCGTTTTCAATAGTACCTGCTGTATTTTCCATTGCAGATGCCGAAACACCTTTATTAAGTGTTTCCTGAAACTGTTTAATCTCCTTTGTTGCAGATTTTCCGGCTTTTGCAATATTATTTACAACGGGCGTAAAATTATCAACTGCCTTAAATGTAGCAGAAAGTGTTTTATTTCCTCCGGGCATTTTTTACGCCCCCTTTACTTTAAAAATAATCTTTACAATATTTAATATTTTATGGAGCCAATTTACTGGCATTTCTTCTTCTAGTTTATAACTAGCAATATATGCAAGTTGAACTTGCCTCTCCATTTTTGCAAACTCTTCCATTCTTAGTCCTTTTGCCTGCCAAAGAATGTGAGCCCAATGCCATGTATTATCGGCACCTTTCATTAGTTTTTTAATTCTTTAATCAAGTTTTCTTCCTTGATAGGTGCTATGTCTGCCGCCTGTGCAGCACAACCGTCAATATAGCGATAATCATCGCCCTTGAAAAGGATATGAAGTAATTCTGTTCCAGCGTATACACCATAAAAATCAAGCAATTCTTTATCCCTTAAATCAGGCTGAACCATAGTTTCTACAATCAATTCATCTGTAAAGCTGTCATAGTCTACATCAATATCATTGATAATTCTTCCATTTCTGATTATATAATTTCCTTCTTTATCGACGGCTGGTGTCTTATGAACAAACTTTTTTCTAATATCTTCTACTTCGGTACGTGAAATCTGCTTAAACTTCAAAGGAATTGGCACACCATTTTCGTCTTTGAATGTATCTATACCCTTAAATGTTAAAGTATCATTCTTTTTTAAACCTGAAATCATAAAATTTTTTAAATTGTAGTTGCTCATTTCTTATTTTCTCCTTTCAAAAAAAGGACTGTTGAATATTTATCAACAGTCCTTAAATATTAAAACTTAATATCTTTACCATTAAATGTAAATTCATCTTGTAAATGGTCATTAGAATCTGCGTCTACGCTTAAGAGTTTAATGTCACCAGTAGGTACACAACCAATAACTGTAACAATTTCTTTTCCAACAGCATCGTAATAATCGCTATTTTTATCGTCCTGTATACCTTGAATTGTAACTTCTGGAGTTACGCCAGTTTCAAGAAACTGTTTAACCATATCTTTAGCTCTTGCTGTAGAACGATATTCGCTTAATGTAACTTTTATTGAATCAATTCCTGCCCAGCGTGAACTAGGAACAACTTCGTTGATAGACTTAGATGTTGTTACCGTCGGCGTAACAACAACCTCGCACTTAATACCGTCCACAATAATATTGCCATTCCAATACATTTTTCCTTTGTTAAGCAAAATTCTACTTCTATTTGCTCTGTCTGCCATAGCCTAAAACCTCCTTTATCTAGTTTTTATAGTAAAGAATAACTTTTCAGCACTATCTACTGGCTGTATACCAATATTAAAGTATGTTTCATCGCCTTGTGATTTACTTCTGTCTACTAAAAAGTCATTGTCAAAATCAACATTTGTTATAGCCCCTGCATTAGCATATCTCTGTAATATGTCTTTGCCTAAGCCTTCCATTATGTCCCAACCATATTCATCATTATCAAACTTGTTTGGTGGAAAGTTGAGCTGAATACTTTCGTTAATAGCATCAAAAACTCTTATTACTCTATTCTTTCTATAAGTCTTATCTTTGCCGTTTTTAAAAGTAACTAAAGAGTTAATGTCATATTCTACAACAATATTTCCTGAACTATTTTTAGAGAAGAAAAACTCTCCATTGTTAATCGCAGCAACAGCTTCCTCGTGAGTTTTCTCTCCTACAATATCTGTAGCTCCTTCATATGCAACATATGTGTTGCTTGTCACCGAATCGGCTGAAGCCGTTAAACCAGCTACATAAGCACAAGCTTGAGCACTACTTAATTCCTTGCCGTCGACAGTTACAGCATTAGTTACATTAATAATACCTTCATAGTCAGCAGCAAAGTCAGGCACAACAAACTGAACTTTTCTTCCAACTTCTTCTCTGTAGTATTTTACTTTTGTTTTGATTGCTGTATGTATACTATCTTCTGTAAACGGACAACAAGCAGTATTAAACGTAGCTTTTTCTGTCGCGTCAAGGAAATCTGTGTATACCTTAGTATTCACAGATGTATTAGTTCCACCTGTAAATTTTACGCCAGCTTGTGCAGCAACTAAAGCTCCAGTTCCTTCCCAATCAACATAGTCATTAGATGTTAAATCTTCTACTTTTGTTACCCTTTCTTGGTAAAACACCTTATTAGTTTCCAAATAAACGCTGACATCAAATCCATTATTTGGATTTGATTCTATAACCAATTCAAATGAATTACCCAAAGTGCCACCATACTTTGCTGTTGCTGTCAATGGAGCAACTTTTGCTGTCGCTTTCTTGTCAGGACCTGCAATATAAAATACAACCTGTCTTGCATTTTTGAAAGCTTCTCTAATAAGTAACATATAGTCGTTATCGTCATAAACTGACATTCCTAACTTATCAAATTCTGAATCTGGGGCAGAACTATAAATGTTTACAAATGTATTTGTTGGACCATATGTGTGTCCAATTAACGGAATTAATACAATTCCTCTTGCATTATTATTAATAGTATCCTGCCTTGTGCTTTTAAAATTCACATAACTTCCTGGTCTTACTTTTCCTACCAATTCATCAAATGCACCGCCCATTACTTCATCTCCTTTTTAAGCCAATTTTCGATAATGTCGCCTATTTCTTTTACAGAATATAATTTATTTTTATCAATATTTGCAGTTGCTCCATCGAATGTTGATACACTTATATCATATAGAGCCCTTGCACTATTACGAAGCTTTTCCAGTTTAAATTTCTGTTCCTGAACAGCTTCAGTAATTTTTCTTTCAGCCATACTATAACCTCCTAATGTAATTTTCATAGTGTTTTTTCATTTTTTGAACTTCTTTTTGGGTATAAGTTTTTATGCTGTCCCAAATTATTTCAATAGAATAAATACCATCTTCTACTTTTGATAAATTAGGTTCCCTAATTGATATATTTTTTCCTACCAATGAACCGTCTATATTTCGTAACGGAATTAAAAACATATTGCTAGCTATATTAAATAAAATATTGCTAGCTAACTCAAATGCTATTTCTGTGCTTTGAGCAAATATTTTTACATTCCAAATATAATTTACTCTATAGCAAGAAGTTGAACTTAGGTAAATGCTTAATTCCGGAGAAGGGAAATATACTGCCGGTACTTCAAAATTTTGTGGCATTTTCTTTAAATATATTCTTGTATTTTGATTTACATCTTTAATATATCGGATTATACTAGCCATTTCTTGGTCCATATTATCCTCCTTTAAAATATCCCGTTAATCCATTCGTCAAACTTTTTATCCATTACTTCTGGCAAAATGCTGTTCATAAGTTCATAAGCTTTCGAAAAATATGGATTTGCCTCAATCCACTGCTGATACAACATCATGCCCCCTTTTGCATTGGGGTCATATGTAAATTTATTTCCTTGCCAATACCCGGGGACAAAACGCTTACTTTCACCTTCTTTGCAAGTAGTATGTCCATCATTAACATATTTTGCATAATCTAATATCGAACCTACAGTAATAGATAAGCCCCCTGCAGAAACCTCCCATATATTGTTTTCATCATTTTTATTAAATGACTTTAACAAATTTCCTGTGTCTACAATATTCCTTCTTTCAATTTCACTTTTAACTTCATTTAAAAAATCTTTTGCAAAATACGCCACAAAAGCTTCAATTTGGCTTTTCGTGTTGTACGCCAAAGCTTCTATATCTTGCACAAACTTATCCATTTCTTCCATATCAACACATCCTATCTTGAATTGTTTTCCTAATGCACATAACATATTTATGATGTTTTTGAATAGTTTTTGGCATTTCAGCAGTATATTCAATGCCTGTATTCACATCTAAAATTTTGTCATTTATACGAACATCTGTGTCAATAGGTAGTACAAGTTTTACAGAAGCAGTCAGTCTCTGCTCAGGGTCTGCTTCTGTAATATGTTCAGGACTTTTTGTAGAAAAGTGGCACTTTACATTTTCTGCGTCTGGAACAACAGAATAACTAAAAATAGGAGTGCTACTAATACCATAGCCTATATCTTGCTTATCTTCTTTAATATGATAAATATTGCATAAATGGTTAAAAAAATCTTCAATCATAATTTTCTAAGCCTCATCAAAATCTTACCACTTGCTTTTTGTAAACGAAACTCATCAAGTAGTTCATCAAGTGATAAATCAGATATATCAATGTTGGCCGTATCTGTCGTTGAAGAATAAGAATAATCGTCAAAAGTTTCTGACTGCACCTTTTTAGCTTTCGTCTTTTCAACAGCATCTTGAGCATACTTGCTAGCAAGCAATATAACAGCTAAATGAACTGCTTGTGGTATTTCCTCGCAATCTTCAAATTTATTGTTAGTGTATTTTATAACATAAGCTTCTGCTCTTGCTATATCTATTTCTAGCTTTTTATCGCTTCTTGATTGAATTTCACTATAATCTGAATAATTCCTCACATCTTCAGGAATAACCCAAGGTCTTTTTGCCATTTACATCACTTCTTTCAAAGCGTTAATGTAATCATCTTTCTTTTTACAATCTGTTACATCAACATTTTTGTTTTCTGCAATCTTTTTTAATTCTTCAATTTTTAAACTAAATAAGTCGACAGTTTCATCTTTATTTTCCTTGCTAAATAAGTCAACTTTTTCATCTTCATTTTCCTTTTTGAAGTATCCACTTTTTAAACAAATTTCTCCGATTTCTTCATCTACTGAAACAATTTGATTGCCTGAAAAATCATTCTTTATCACAAAGTCACCACAAGTGTAAGATTTAATATTACCAATTAACTTTATCTTCATAATAACCTCTATTTCTTCAACTTGATTATTGCTGTTGCGTCAGTTTCTTCAATAATTGTATCAAAATCCATATGAAGAACATAGAAACGCTTATCCTGCATAATAGCCTCTTTACCTTCTGTTGTTTTTCTGATACGCATATCGTAGGTATTTACAACACAAAGATTTTGTGGGTCTGCAAGTAAAATAACATTATCTGATAACATAGGTACCTGTACTGTTGGAATACTTACAGGATTCTTATATACACTTTCCGGAACCATACCACCAGCTGTAATAGCTTGATTTAATAAATATCTTTCCCATTCTTGTGCTCTATGTGGAGACATAAGCCAACGGAGTTTGCCGTTGTTATACTTGTTTGGAATTGCCTTAACAGCTTCATAAAAACCGTCTAATGTTAAACCAGACTCTGATGTCTTATCAATTACATGTCCTGACTGTGAAATCTGCTTAATCCAACCATCGTCAATTTTTAAAAAGTTGTAATCTGCATCACCAGAAAGAGTTGCTGTGTCGCCATTGAAATACAAGTCAAGTAAATCAACACCTGCCTGAGTAGTCATTAAGTTTGTAACAATTTCTTCAAAAGTCTGTCCTTCAATATTTTCTCTGAGAGTTTCTTCTGTAATTTCCCAAGGAAGTCTAACAGATTTTGTTGCATAACTGATTTTTGAAGTTTTTACACCAACTCTTTCCCCGTCGTCGGTGTCTTCTGTCTTCTCTCTAAGGATTCGAGAAGCAATACCAATTTTATCAATTTCACCTGTTTTTGCTGTACGCATTTCATGACGAACAAGCGAACCAAACTCAGTTGATTCAAAAATCTGCTGAACAAACTTTCTTGCCTGTTCAGGGTTAAGCAAACCTCCTGTATTAAGTCCACCTGTTGATATTGCTGCCTTGTTTATTAAATCTATATTATTCATGCTGTTTCCTCCTTCTATTAAAACATTCCTGCCATATAATGCTGACTACTCTTTTTAACAGACTGATTATTATTAAGATTAGTTGTATTGCCACCTAAAGCTTTTACAATACTTTCAACCTGTTCTTTAAGAGGCTGTAAAGCCTTTTCAACTGCTTCATCAACCTTTTCTTTTTCATCATCTTTATTTACTTCATCATCTTTGCTATCGTCAAGTGTTCCAATAGCATCAATCAAAGGCTGAATGGCACTTGTAACCGCTGTTGTAACTGAATTTGTAATAGTTTCTAAATCTTTTTCATTCATAGAATCTTCCTCCTCGTTCTCGTTTTCGTCAAATTCTTTCATAAACATATTTAAAGACTGACATATTTCAGAAAGAGTATCTTTATTTCTTTTACTCATTTTCTTTCCAGCCTTTTGAACTTTACGCTCTGCAAAAACCATTTTAGCTATTTCTTTTTCTGTCAATAGCTTTGTAACAATGTCATTGAATTCTTTTAATGCTGCTTTTACGGTCTGTTCGTCATCAATGTATTTCCAGCACCCTTTTTCACAGTCATAGGTTTCTAAAGTTTGTCTCAGTGTTTCATAAGCCGTGCGAAAATTATCACTTATACATCTTAGATTGTATTCAGCTGTCATTTCGCCTTTTTCAACAACATTAAATCCTAGCATCTTTGCAAGTGGTTCTAATAAACCCTTTCTTTTCTGCAGTTCACTTTCGGTGTATCTTCCTGTTCCACCCATACTAAACCCAGTAATTTTGCCATCTTCAATGTCTTTGAATATATCATCGTCATTTATTTCAACAGTTGCTATCCACGTGCCTTTTTTTACATCATGACCATTAATCACTCCGTCACTCTTTGTTACATAGCTTTCAACAACCACAGCACTCTCTTCTTCTTTAAAGCTGTGCTGTATATCGACTTTGCCACCATTCTTTAAAAAGTAGTGTGCAGCCTTTTCAATTTCTTCTGCTGTCATAAAATCGCCTTGACTATCCTCCGTATCTGGTTCATACACGATGCCAGTTACGGTATGTTTTTCACTATCAGCCTTTAATATTTCGCCTGTCATAGTAAAATCTGCGTTGTAGTTATCTGCTTTAACAATCAAAAACTTTTGCTGATTTGCAGCTCTATCAACTAATGAAATAAATGCAATTTTAGCATCGCTTATTTCATTTGCTTTCTTTATAAAAGACATCATTACACCTCCTTAATTTTATATAAAAATAAGGAGTAGAATTTTGCACCTACTCCTTTTTTTGCTGACTAAATTTCTGACTATAGTTACCCTGCTACGCATTAAAAAAATAACAATTCTACTCTTGTAATTTCAAACTCAATCAATCACGCCTATTACTTACTTGATTTATAGCAATAAGTCAAATTCTTTTAATATTTGTTATTCCTTTAATGCGTTAAACTTAGCCCATAGGAATCACTCCTTTCTATATAATATAATTTGCAACAAACGCTAAACCCTTACTTGTTTGTCAATGTGTTGCTTGTACAGAGTATAAAATATACCTTTCGTACCTAAGACAACTAAGTTTTTCATATGCAAAATATCGGTTAACAGAGCTTGTAGGAATCGAACCTACGCATAAGAGAGTCAAAGTCTCTTGCCTTAACCACTTGGCTAAAGCCCTATAATATTGCATTTAACTTTTCGAACAACAAAAAAGGACAGCTTTAAACTGTCCTAATCTGCTAATTTACTGTGTTTGCTAACTTGCCTGTAACTTTTACATCAAAAAAGCACCCTTTTCAGAGTGCTAATATTACTTTACTTGTATTAACTTTTCGAAATATGCTGTTTTCGAACTTCATAATTAGATTTCAAACAAATTCTGTTGGTTCCGGTTCTTTATCGTAATCAACCACATAAGGTTCTGCTACTTTTCTTCTATCTTCATAAGCAAGTTCTTCTATTACATAGGCACTTATACACCATCTATCTGTATATGATAGTTTATCCAATTCTTTTACCAATTCTTCATCATTTAGCTTTCTCAGTTTTTCAAGTATTGTATCCAACATTTCTATACAAATTGGAGAGTTTCCTTCAAGTGTAGGGTCAACATCAGAAAGCCAATTTTTTTTTAATATATTAATTTCTGTTTCAATCATTTACTACCACTCCCTTTATATATTCTTCTTGATTTTTTGCTGGATAAAAACTTTCTCCTTTTCCATATGTCTTATATACAACAGCAATGCCATCGACATCATATATATCCTCCCCAATGATTTTGCCTTTACCATTCTTGACCTTATACATTTCAGTAATAATTTTATCATCGTCCCAATCATCAGGAAACCAAGTGTGTCCACCTTTTCTCTTTTTTGTCGTTGTAGATGTTGGAACACTCCCCCATTTAACACCGTTGGAATATTCTCCCTCAACAACATTTCCTAAGCCCATTTTTTCACATTCATCAAACGAGCTTTTACTATGTCCACCTTTTGTAAGTCGACCATTTGGATAATGTTCATTAGGGGCTTTAAAATCACCCTTAACAACATGCTCTATACTTTTATTATCTATTGTAAGTATACCACTACTTTCTAAGTAATTCAAGCTGTTTAACTTGCCGTTTGGTGAATAAAGAATATTCCCTATTTCATTTTCAGGTATTACCCCTGACTTTACAAGATAATACCTTTTTAATCCACCACCTCGGGCTCCTCCAAACCTTTCAACAATATCTTTTTTAGTTGAGTTTTTAAACTCTATAGGTGTCATTACTGTAGGAAGTACACCTGCATCTTCCCTTGCTTTTCTTTGCTTTGCATTAAATTCTCTTTCCCATTCGCTATCAAGTTTTTTTCTAGCTCTATCTTTTAACTCTTTAAGTTCACTATCTGTAAAACTTGTAACATCTTTCGTTGTTCCTGCTTCTATTTTGCATCTACAATTAACAACTTCGCCAACAGGCAAGTTGTCATCATGTGGGCAATTACAATAATGTACACCTCCTTTTTCTGCAACTAAAGCAAAAGGCTTATCTTTTGGGATAGTTACACCGTCTAATTTTAGATGTCCGGGTCTAGCTGTATTTGTTGGTCCTGTGTGATGCCAAGTTTTGGTTTCTACCTCTATGTTTTGCATTAATTCATCTTGTTTAGCATAACTGTTACATCTCAATGTTTCATTTACAGCAAAACGCCTAGCGTTTGTATCATCTCTAATGTCATTGTCTATAACATACTGTGTTAACTCCTCAACACTAGTTGCCGTATCGCTAGCTTTTTTCAAGAAATCTCTTAACGCATCTACACTTGTTTTTTCAGTCCATTCAGCCAAAGTCTGGGCTCTATCTTCAATCCACTGATTTGTTTCTCCTGTAAAGTTTTCAAATGGTATTCGCTCTTTTAAGGCATCAGAATAAGCTTTTGCATTAGCTGTCATAAAGTTGTTGACATCACTAACATAATTTTCTAATACTTCAGTAGACAAAGGCCTTTGTTGCACATTTAAAATAATTTTCTTTAATATATCCTCGTAAATATCTTCCATTGACATGTTTACAAGTTTTGTTTTTGGAATGTTAGCTATCTCATTTATAAACATTTCTTTGAGTTCAGCTCTCATTTTTTCTGAAGCATCAGCATAGGCATCTTCTATCGCATTTACACAAGCAACTGCTGCGTCTATATCAGCAACAGCACTCTCTTTTAGTTCTTGTTCGAGTTTTGAATCAGCTTTTGCAAGAAAGACATCTATAGCAAGAAGAATATCATCGATATTATTCTTTATAGCCTTACAAATATTAATCATTCTTGTTCAGCCCCTTTTTGATTGCTTTTAAAAGTGTAATCATATCATCATTGGCTTGATTTGCTTTGTTTACAAACTCTTCTTGCTGTGTGCTTACATTTAAAGTACTTGTCACTGCAAGAGGTGTATTTGCCCAGGTTTCTTCGTAAGGCTCTGCTGTTTCACCCATAGTTTTTGCTTTTAATGCTCTAGCGTCATTAGGTGTAACTCCTCCAGCTGTATTGCATATAGTAAATACTTTTACTAAATCGTCAATATTGCTCGTATCTGGATTTCGAAATCTTACTTCACAATACTTCAAATTATAGCAATTAAACAGCTTATTATTTAATATCCAGTTAAGGTCCTTTCTTTCTGGAATAAAGACTTGCTTTTCAGTTACTTCCATAGCTGTCTGTGCAGTAGCTCTATTAAAATCAGTTGTATATCCAACGTATAAATCAGGTAATAAAAAAGCAGACTGCGTTTTGCGTCTGCCGTTTTGCAAATATTCCTGAAACAACTCATCTCGTTGCAACATACTTGCCATATCTTTTATTTCAACATTTACTGCCTTATCATTTTCAAAACCTGCTGAAGTTTCAGCATTTTCTGTTTCAAGAATTAGGAACGAATGTTGTCCTTTTTCTCCTTCAATATCATTCATATAAGTTTTTAAACTGTCATAGCTTTCATCAGAAAGAGTTCCTCCGTTTACAAGTATGGCCATAGGTACATGTCTACCATGTCGGAAGTAATTGTTATTCAAACTTTCAGCTAGACGATTGCCATCTACTGTTGTCACTTGTCCTAGCCAACGCACTTTACCATAGTATTTATTTCCAATCTTAAACTCTAAAAGCTCATTTGCTTTTTCGTTTATTTTTAAGCCTTCCTCGTAATTTCCAGTAGCAATATTCATATCCCTAGGGTCACCAAATTCTTTAAAATAAACGGTTTTCCCTGCAATTTGCTGTCGATATTTTTTAAAATGTTTCTTTCTTGTGATTTCTTCACCTTTGTAATAATATGTGTATTCCGTCAGGCTCTCTTCCGGAGGTGTCATGTATATACTGTCAATATCTTTAATTGCTTCAATTTGTTTTATATCACCATTCAGCTCTCTTACAACCTCTATATAACCAATACCAAATGTTTCCCTTGCGTCAATAACTTGAGCAAATGTGTCTTTAAAAGAATTATCTATCGTCATCAGGTCAATAGCTCGCTGGAGCTTTGAATACTCTGCTTTCATTTCTTCTGTTTCTTCAGCCAAGTCACAATTATCATTGTAAACAATTTCATAGCCAAAACCAGTAATGTTTCGCTTATAAGCATCTATACACTGTGGTAATATAGTAGATTGATTTACCATGTTTTCAAGTCCTTGAAAATTAAGTCTGTCAGTTATCCAAACGCTATTATACTCTTTTTCCGGGTCGGTTTGAGTTATAGATTCAGCTTTTGTGATTGGTTTAATTACTCTAACATTTACTTTTTTGTTTTCTTTCATTTATGCCTTCCTCCTCTCTCTTTTATTTTTTCTAGGTAAACAAGCAAGTAAGACACTATCAGCGACATCCGGAGAGGATATGCCTCTTGCTTTCATATCTTTTTTGCTTTCTACTTTTATTTTTCCATTCGTTACAAAACTATATTTTCTACAAGACAGTTGACCTATTAAATCTGCGTTGTTCGGTAAAATTATTTCAGGTTCTTTCTCTATACCATTATCATCTACTTTAGAAATACAATCCTTAATAACTCCCATCATGTATGTAGTACTATCATAGTAATATCTATGTTTTATTGGTTTTCCGAAATTAACAGGCAGTATTAACATATTGTCATAAACATCACTTTCAGCTCTCTTCATCGCTTTTAGAGCATCAACAACGCCACCACCTACACCACCGTCGTCTATGGCTATAACTATCTCACCGTTATATTTCCAATTATACTTTAACTGTTTATATAGCGATGATAACTTACCGGCTGTTTGTGTCGTATCTTGTCCATTGCAAAGGTCATGTATTTTTACAACTTCATTAAGTCGTATAGAAATTACAGTCTTGTCATCTCCAAATCTTGCAACATCACAACCAATTTGCACTTTTTCCAGATTAGCCCCTGTTTTTTCATTGATAGCCTTTTTGGTAATTTCACAAACATCGGTTGCAATATTATTCTCAATCGCACTTAGCCCAATAAACACATCATCTTCTTGTGTTGGAAATTCTCCATACACTCTAACTCTTACAACATTACTTTCTTCTCCATATTTACGCTTTAGAGAAGCAATGTTTTCTTTGTTTGTTCTGCTTACTTTTTCACTATTTACTGTATACCTTGAAAAATCTTTAGCATCAACAGTATGGCTATCATAAAAAGCCCCAGATGTACGAGTAGGATTGCTCATTAAAATCAGTTTGTTATTAGCACCACTAAGAGTACCTCTAATAGCTTCCATTATTGGGTCAGATACGCCTGAGGCTTCATCAACAATAAAAAGCATATTATCTTCGTGAAAGCCTTGCAAATTTTCAGGTTTTGTAGCAGTTCTTGCTGTTGCAAACCATCTGTCTTCGTGTCCAACGAAAAATATATATGTTTTCCTCGGTTTTAACAAAACTTTTAACAAAGGCGATTTTTCTATCCACTTCGCTACTTCTGCCCACAAAACATCTTTTAACTGTCTTGCTGTTGGAGCAGTAGCTATAACTTTGCAATTTGGATACATTGTTAAAAACCAACATATCGCCCAACTTTCGACAGCTGTTTTTCCAACTCCTTGTCCTGATTTAACGCTAATCATTCTTATGTTGTTGCTAGCTAAATCCATTAAAACATTACTCTGCCATTCGTCAGGTTCTGCACTTAAAACTTCTTTAACATATAAGACTGGGTCCTGTTTCCAAACAGGAATTCTCTTACTAATATTTGTATGCAATTTATTCTCCTCCCAGGAGCAACATATCTGCCCATTCGTTTGCAAGCTTCATTTTGTCATCACTATTACTTGCATTATTTCGTTCATATCTATATTTAGCTAAACTATCAATAGCTTTTTGTTTTTTAGACTGTACACTTGTAAGCTCTTTTTCTAGTCTTAGCAAAACTGTAGTTTTAGAAACCATAACACTCTGTACATTCCTTGTAGTTCCGGGTAACTTTTTGCCATTCTGTACTTTTTCTCTATTAATTTCTTCATATTCATTTTTTTCTTGTTGATTTTTAAAAACTCTTTGGTCTTCAATAGAAATAATAGAGTCTATAACTAAGTTTTCAGAAGGCTTGCTAGTATTTTCGATTTTGTGAAGTGCTATAGCGTTTAAAATGCGATACTCTCTGACTGTAAACAGTTGTATTTCATTTAGCAGAAGTTCCTCAACATCATCACTACATTCATCAATCAGAATTCTTTCTTTTTCGCTCATCGTCTCCCAAAACACAGAAGCATAAGCTCCATGTTTAAGAGCATTTTTATTTCCTTTTTGCCCTCCAGGGTGTTTTGCAAGATTAAGCTCGGTTGCAACTTTTTGCAACTTTTTCTTTTTTTGCTCTTTTTTTCTTATATTGGTTGCGACTTTTTGATTTTTCCAATGTCGTGTAGCCCAGCTTTTTACGGTACTTAGCGACACATTATATTTTTGTGCAATCTCTTTATACTTCAACCCACTTAGAAAATCTTTTTTAGCTTGTTCTCTAATTTCTGTACTAACTGCCATTAACCAATATCACCACCTCCATATCGTTTTGTTTAATAAAAAAAGACCTTAAACGGTCTCTAGTTTTTTACTTCTTCAAAGCTCATCTTTTTGCCATTTCTAATAACAAAAACATCACTTGTATTTTCACTTAAATTAATGTAACGATTTACAATAACATCGCAGTATCGCTCATCTAACTCAATTGTCCTACATATTCTATTATTTTTCTGACACGCTATTAATGTCGTTCCGCTCCCTGCAAAACTGTCAAATACAATATCTCCTCTTTTACTGCTATTTCTTATCTGATATGCGATTAATTCAACAGGTTTCATTGTTGGATGTAAACGATTGGCTGTTGGCTTATTAAACTCTAAAATTGTAGTTTGTTTTCTATCTGCATACCACTTATGTCCTGCTCCACTTTTCCAACCATACAAACAAGGTTCGTGTTTCCATTGATAATCTTGCCTGCCCATAACCATTGAATTTTTTACCCATATTAAACATTGTCTTACTTGCCAGTTGATGTTTTTGCAAGCACCACGGAAATTGTAACCTTTAATATCTGCATGCCATATATAAAAACAAGCTCCATCAAGCATAATTTCGTTTATGCAATCAAAAGCTTTGTTCAAGAATAATTGAAATTTGTCATCTGACATATCATCATTTTTTATTTTAAGAGCATCCTCAGTTTTTCCACTATAATTTACATTATATGGAGGGTCAGTAACAACCAGTTGTGCTCTTTCTTCTTTCATAAATGATAGTACAGAATCTTTATCGGTGCTATCTCCACATAGCAATTTATGTTTACCTAAACACCATACATCACCTTTTTGAGTTATTGTTTTGTCCTGTAACTTAAATTCTTCCTCTATTTCATCATCTTCTATAAATTCTTGTGTTATATCAGGTAAAGTATCCAAAATAACAGATATTTCGTCTGATGTAAAACCTGTAAAATCCAATAGATATTCGTCCATATCATTAATTATAGAACATAGCATATCATTATCCATTTCGGCTAACTCTGCTATTCGATTATCGGCTAATAAATCAGCCATTTCTTCGTCCTTATTCGAATATTCTTGATATTCAACTGGAATTTCGCATAAATTTAACATTTTAGCTGCCAATATTCTGCCATGACCTTTTACAACTAAATGTGACAATCTGCTAATTGTAACTGACTGCCTCCACCCATTTCCTTTTATAACCTCCCCTAACATTTTAAGTTGTTTCTCTGGGTGTTTATTTGGATTGTCGGGATTTAGTTTAATATCGTTAATATTTAGCAACTTATCATAAGAACAAAACACAGGAATATTATCTTTTGTAATACATCTAGGTTTAGCATTTGTTTTATAGGTATTCAAATTTTAGTTCCCCTTTCAAATTTTAGTTTAATTTCTATAATTTGAAAAGAAGACATAAAAAAAGCGACCTTAGACAAGTCGCTTAGTTCAAATAAATAAGTTAAAATTTTACACCTACATTATAGCACACTTTAAATTATAATGCAATTCACTTTTTTTGGAATTTAAAACTTAATAGAGTCAACTCCGAAAACCAGCATAGCAAGGGCTTTACAAGCATTATCTGATATTTTATATACCATTGATTTTGTAATTCTAAAATGTTTTGCTATATCTTCAATTTTCATACCGTCATTATTTATATATCTATTATAGATAACAAAATATCCCCTTTTACTATTTTCATTACTACTATTTTCACATATTGATTTGTAGATATTTAACATATTATCTATATGCTCTAACATTATTTCTGTTTTTGTCACAGAAGTCTTTATACTTTCTACTGTAGAAAATATATGTGTACTATCGCACATTATTTCTTCTAAAATTTCACGCAAAGTAATATTTTCTGTTTTTTCATAAAATGCATTAGCTGTACTTTGTTTTAACAATTTATAATTTTGCAGTAGTAATTTAACATTATGTATTTTTTTATCACTGCGTTTATTATGATTTTGTTCTTGCAACTTAAGTACTTTTTCTGCAGCCTTTTCAGCCGTTTTTTCTAAAATAGCGTCAAAATCTTTTTGTGTAACACAAATCATATTATCTTCCATAAGCCCTCCTTGACAAACCTAAGCAACCCACTTATAATATTTTTGTACTTATCTAGGTTGCCCTTTGGTTTGCTTGCCGGAGGGCTTTTTTCTTGCTTAAATTTCATCGTGAACTTATCGGAAATTCCGACAGGTTCAAAACTCTCCTTCTATATAAGGCTTGTCCCAACACTTTTTACACCCAATAGGGTGCCCGCTGCGCATTCGAGCATTAGGGTGCATTTTTAGAAAATGTTCTAACCTAGTTTCCAGCTGATGTTCGTCACTCCATTTCTGTACAACATTTATGACTTCTTTCCAATGTTTCATAGTAAGCGTTCTACAATCTAATATTTGGTATGTTTTCATAATTTCTTTAATTTCACATTGTTCACACCTTGCACAGCTTACGCACATTCTATCCCATTCCTTAAAGAAATTTTCGGTGAAGTTGCAATCAATCTTCATTTGTCTTTTCCCTCCAAACATCGTTTTCAACGCTTTCTCCAGCAATATAATTAGGGTGTCTCATCAACACTTCATTTATCTTATATTCAAATTCATCAATGTCTATTGTATTTCTTAATTCATCGATAACTTTATTTCCCCAACCATCACCTAATCCGTTTTCGTTTTCTGCTTGTTCTAAAAAATCTTCTAGGAAAAAAGAAACTGGAGAAATGATAGCAATGAAGATTTCATACCAATACCCTTTGCGAAACAAGTCTTGATTGCTGACATATTCTTTTTTAGTGACTACTTTTACCTCCGGAATTATATTTTTTAAATCATTGAAAATTTCTATATAAAGCAATGTTTCATCGCTTAACTCACTTAATTTCATTCTACTAACCTCTTTTCTCTAATATTAACAACTACTCCAACCTTTTCATTTGTTGTTGCATATTGCTTATATATAGTCAAATCAGTAACTTGGTTATCATCGTAATATGCCAACCCATTCAGGGCATCTAGTATTATCTTGCTTATGTTATCGGTGTCAGGTTTGACGGTCGGAAACAACTCATTATTTTCAATCAATTTAACTTGTTTTTTCGGCATGCTTTTCGGAATTTTAAAGTAGGCATATATTTCTACTTCTACTGGTGTTTTAGCTGGTATCGGCTCTCTATCCCTATACTTTTGCATATAGCATTGTTTTACAAGAGCTTCATAATCTCGTGTTTCTTTAGGTGTATATGTATTTTTTGTTTTATTGTTAAATTTAGGTCTTTGTTTACCAATCGGCTTCCCGGGGACGAAAAATTGTACCATCTCTATCCTCCTTGTCATACTTAATATTAATCTTTAATCTTCTAATAAACTTGTTTCTCCTAGATATACAAGCATCGCACAGATGCCTTTCTTTGCTTCTGTAATAACCATATGCCCGATATTCCTTGCCACATATATCACACTTTAGTTTCATAAAAAACAATATTCCTTTCTTATTTATATACAAGTTTGTCCTTTAGCTCTTAATCTCTCTTTTATAAATTCGTCACTATAAATTTTTTGTGTGAAATTATTAAAGCTATCTGTACCTTTCCGTATTATGTAACCTTTGTCGTTTATCTCGTCCTCCCAGCGTCTGTTTTTTAGCCAGTTAACTAAGCTAGGTATGTATTTACCACCTTCAGTTTGCCATTGTTCTTGACTTTTTTGCTTATTAATTGCATTTACAATAACACTTAATAAATTTTCAGACATATCTAAAGAACAAAATTCTTTAAATGCTTCTTGCTTCTTAATCTTCTTAGGATAAGCAGACCAAACCAACTCAAACCATTCATTTATTTTTGTTTGGTTTACTTTACTATTGTTTGGTTTACTTTCCTTTACTTTACTTTGTGAATTAATCGGCTGATTATCTTCATTAATCGGCTGATTATCTTCATTAATCGGCTGATTAATGAAAAAAGATAGAATACTAGACTTACTTGATATGGTTTCCATTTCAGAAATAGTAAGAAACCATATTTTTTTATCTACTTCAACATTTTTACGCTCTACAGTAGACTTATAATATACCTTCTGTATGCGTTTACTTGTAATAATACCCTGCTTAAAATGGTAATCGCTAAATAGTTCACACTCCACAAGCATTTCTATTACTTCGTAAATAGTTTCAGATTCAACGTTATATTTGCCTCGTATTCTGTCTAAAATATCCCAAGCCACATCATCTTTATTGCTTTCAGAATATCTAACATAATACCCTTCATCGCCGTAAATCAGTTCTAATAAAGCATCATAAATTACAATAGCTAAATACCCATATTTCATTTTTGGCTTTCTAAATTTACGGTCCATCATTAAATTAATATCTCTTGGGTAATAATCCAGTCCTTTTTTGGTTGGTGCTGCCATAATTACCTCCTAGAAATACTGTAGCAGTTCTTTTAAATAAAGAGTAGCTACAGTATTGTGTTTAATAATATCTAAAATGGTAATTCCTCATCGTCATCGTCGATAGGGAAGAAATCATTGCCGTTGTTACTTGGTTGTGCAGGACTTGAAGTAGGTGCTGGAGCACTATTCATAGCAGCATTATTTACGCTACCACTATTTGAACCCTTGTTTTCACAGAATTCAAAATCCTCAACAATAACATCAGTAGAATATCTCTTCTGACCGTTATTATCCTGCCAATTGCTAACCTGTAATCTACCAGTGATAGCAATTCTATTTCCTTTATGGAAATACTGTCCTATATTTTCGCCACGCTTACCAAAGCATACACAGTTGATGAAATCAGCTGTTGCATCGTCTTCAGTACGACGAGAAGAATATGGTCTGTCGACAGCTACAGAAAACCTGCAAACTGCCGTTGGCTCATTACCTTGAGTGAAACGAACTTCTGGCTCACGAGCCATGCGACCTAGTAAAATAACTTTGTTCATTAAAAACCTCCTAACTTTATTTCTACATTTCTATTAGCTATATAAACAATTTTCCCAGTAGCTTCTTGTACTTTCTGTTTAAACAATTTTTCATCGCTATTGTTATCAGATAAATGGAGTAACACTATATTTTCTACTTTGCTTAAATCGTTAGCTTTTAAAGCATTTATACAAGTTTCTAAACTCAAATGTGAAGAAATAATGCGTTTTTTTAAGCTATCGTCTATATTGCTATTCTTTAAAATTTCTGCCGAGTAATTACACTCTATAAAAACATTATTCAAATTTTTAAATGTATTTGGTAAATAGTATGTATCTGTTGCAAAAAGTACAGTTCCACACTCTTTGTGATTAAGTAGAAACCCCAAAGGTTCTCTACAATCGTGTTTAGTATTAAAAGCAAGTATCTTCCATTCTCCGATAGAAAACATACTAAGTGGCTTTACAACATTTATAAAGACATTATTGTTTATACCTAATACATCGACTGTTCCTTGCGATGTATAACATTTTATTCCACAGCTTAAATATTCTTTTATACACCCGCTATGGTCTTTGTGCTCGTGTGTAATAATGCAACCTAATATCTTGCTCATATTATAGTTAAGTGCTTTTTTTACTTCTGAAATACTAATACCTGTTTCAACTATAAGGCAGGTATTAGCTGTTTCAAACAGGTAACAATTACCTTTACTACTGCTTCCTAGTATTTTTACTATCATAATTAATTAAAAGTTAGGGATTTCGCTAAACTGTGTATTCTCCTGCACAGTATCTTCGCTTACTTCCACTACTGGCTCTGTAGTTTGCTCTACTGTTTCAAAACCTATCTCTCCCGCGTTATTCGCTTCAGCTTTTATTTCTTCCTCTGCTGTGTTATATGTAGGACCTACATCTAAAACTTCATCTGAAGCAGGTATACCCATTAATAAATCGGCACAGTGCATTTTACCAAAGAAACTAACAGCTCTATACATAAGCATAATATCTGGCATAGTCTGCCACTTACTGCCATTCTTACTATACCAACCTTCTTTTTTGGCCATATCAATACTTATCACAGGACCTTTAACTATATTGCCGTCATGGTCTTTTGCCCATACATAACAACTCTGCTTGTCATTACTAAATTCATACTGTAAAGGTATTGCATATCGTCTACTCTGATTAATAAGTGCTGCAACAAACTTACTAGACCAACTTGGATTACCGTAGACAATGTAGATATTCTGCATTACCATAAACGGGCTCATTTTTGTTCGTTCTGCCATATCAACAGCTATAACACAATTACTTACATTGTTTTGAAACTGTTTCGGTACCATATCACTTTTAGAAAGTGAAGTTGCCATTCTAAGTGCTACATTAAACTTTTCTTCATTTGCAAAAATACCGCCCATATCTGGCACAATACTTTTACTTTCATTAACCTTTGCTATTTCATTCATATTAAACTGCCTCCTTATTTTTATTAATTACAAGTTTGTCATCTTCTGTTACTGTTAAATAAATTGTTTGACAATTTAAGTCAAGTGGTTTATTAACACTTTCTTTATTGTCTATAAATACAGGTGCATAGGTACTATAGTGTTGTTGTAATGTATTTATAATATCTAAACCTGCGTTTATTTTTGCTCCATTGTTCAAGTTTCTGCTGTATGGCACACCGTCTACTAATGGTTCGCAACAATCTTCATACCCACCGTTTATCAACTCATTTCTGAATTTGAATTTTACATACTTAAATCTGCTGTTGATTTCTTTGTCAAGCAATGCTGTTTTCTTGTCGTTAAATATATTAATTATATTTTCATTCTTTTCTATATCAGCAACTGCCTGTATTTTTATTTGCATTTCATTTTCCAATTCAGTAATTCGTTCTCTTTGCTTTTTTGCACTATTTACTAATGCCAATTCTGCTTCAAAATCTGCAAGTTTATCATTAAGCAATTTTAAATCAGCTTCTTGCTGTGATGTATCTGGCTTATGTCCCTGTAAAACTTCATTACTTTTGTTTATCTTTGCTGTAAATTCACTATCATCAAACGCAGGCAATTCTTTATACTGCAATTCCTTATTTAATGCTTCTAAATCTTTTAACAATACATCAATTTGACCTTTTTTATCATCAATAGATTTATTGTTGTATTCAATGCTTTCGTTAAGTTTTTTACCTCGTTCTGATAAGTTCTGTAAATTCTCTGAACGCTTCTTTAAAAATTCAGCCTTCTTCTGTTCCAAGTCATCATCTTCCCAAGGTCTACCACAGCAAGGGCAACAAGTATCTGTAAACTCTTGTTTATATGTACTTGTATATTCATCTCTTAACTTTTCAAGCATTTTATTTATTCCGGTAATTTCAGCAGAACTTTCAGAAATGTGCTTTTTCAAACCATCAATCTTTGTTTGTAGCTTGTCTTTTTCAAGTTGATTTTCATATTTCAGTTTCTTATTATAGTTTTCTACTTCGGCAAGTTTAGCATTGTATTCAGCTTTTGCTTGCTTCAATTCACTTTCAGCTAAACTTCTTTCACTTTCAGCTTTTTTTAATATTTCGTCACCGTTCTGAATATCAAAAATTTCATTTTGCAGGCAGTTAATCTTCGCCTTGACATTACTAATATCATTTTGAATTTCTGAAGCTTCTCTAGCGTCAAGAGCTGGCAAAGTTCTTTTAACTTCATCAATTCTTGTTGGATATTGCTCTAGTTCTTTGTTAATTTTCTTTTTAGTGTTAGCTAATTCTTTCGCCTTATCCTCAATACTCTTACCACTATCTAAAACCTGTACAACATAATCTAACTGCTCATTTTCTGCAAGTTCCTTATCTGTGTCTAAATTTGCAATAGAAGTTAAAACTTCTTTCTGTTCTTGCCATTTAAGGCTACAAAATTGTGTAGGATTTGTTATCAGCTTAAATAAATTTTCGTTTATCAAATCTGACACAATCTTTTGATACTCAGCCATTTTACAAGGAACATTGTCTACTTCGTAAAGAGTTTCATTACCAGTAAATGTTTCTTCTGTACTCCCTCTTTTTTTTGACCACTTTTCTCTTAATGTTCTCGTAAAAGTCTTTATATTTCCGTCAACTGATATTACAGCAGTAACACTATGCTCTACCCTTGGTATTTCATTGCCATTTTTATCAAGTGTCTTTACATCAAAATCTTTTTTCCCTAAACTGTCTTTGCCAAAAAGCACCCATAGAAACGCATCAAACAAACTTGTCTTACCTGTTGCATTAGCTCCTTTGATTTCATTTATGCCGTCTGTAAAATCAATTTTTAAATCCCTTATCCCTTTGAAATTTGTAAGTGATAAGTGTTTCAATACTATATCTACCATATTTAATCTCCTTTCATTGACAAAACCAAATTATTGTTCTATAATTTAATTGTTATAATATTTCCAAACGTGTTTATATAGGGTCCTCTGTTGCAGCAGAGGACTTTTCTATTTCTACCATCTGACGCACCTTTCTATTGTTCGATAACGCTTTTCTCTACTAAGCGTTATTACTTCTTGTCCTACAAAATACTCTTTTACTTTTAAAAATAAATCCCAAACGAACCACACAGCTTTTTCACATAAAGCTCTAAACAAATTTTTCATATCTGTCCCACCTCCTACCTGCAATTATTAATATGAGATAATACTTTCCTGTAAGTGCCGTCTGTATGACATTCTATAAGACATTTCTCCACTTGACTTCTCTTGAAGCCACATGATTTTGCAACATATGCAACAGCATCACCTTTCTTTTCTGTCATATTTGTAATATACATAAGGCAAATATTTTCTCGTATTTCCTTTGTAGCTAACCTTTCTTCATTATTGTCATTGTCGTTAGGCTCTTGATTATCTTCTATATTTCTAATCCTATTAAGTCTAGCGTGTACCGACCTATACGAAACACCTATAATCTTTGCCATATCGCCAATTGCAACGCCATAGCTATCTAATAGCTTTAGCTTTTCGTCATCAGCTTTCGTCCAATTTTTCAACATTCCACCTTCTTTCTATACCAAATTTGCAGCTACAAAAATGACTGCAATAATTAACAAGATTATCATTATTTGAATATCTCCTTTCTATATTGTAATACCAAGTCTTTTAAGTGCGTATGGTCTACTAACTCTACCTGCTATTGTTATATATCCTTGGCTTTTTAGCTCAGAATTTAATTGTCTTATAATTGCATATGCTTTTACATTTGATACTCCACCAAGTAGGTCTTGCATTTCTACCACTCTGATGTACCTATCTTCTTGCTGCTTTTTCTGCATAACAATTCTCCTTTCGTCAATCTACATTAAGAACTTTTAATTTAATAGATAACTCTTCTTTGACTTTTGTCATTTCATCAAGAAGACCTATTATTCTTTTTACTCTAACAACCTCATCAGCTGTTATCTTTCCGTCTTCAACAATATCTATAATTTCTTCTTGCATTTCTCTCGCATATCTTAAAGATTGATATGCTGATATTGCTATTTCAGAAAGTGTTTTGTTTTCTTCTATAACAGGCAATCTTTTTAAAGGGCAAACTGTTGAGCAGTAAAGATTTTCTAGTGTAGGAGCGTTATACAATGATGCCATTATAACTACTTCCTCCGGATAGGGATTAGTAAGATTATTCTCTATCCATGTAATCCTCTTTTCGCTTATTCCCAACACTTCGCTCGCCCCTGCTCGGCTAGACAGCCTGTCATTGCTTTTAGATGCAACCATTCTAGCCAAATAGTAAGGGTTATTCTTTCCTTTTTCTGATGTTCTTGGCATTGTTAATTCCTCTTTTCTTCAATATAATTAAAATATGTTAAGCAAGTAGGTCCTCGATTGTACAGCCTAAAATATTAGCGATTTGCTTCGCCATAATAACATTTGGCGTTGCACCATCTCGTTCCCATCTTGTGACATTATTTTGAGTTAAACCCAATCTGTCAGCAAGTTCCTGCTGTGTCATATCTTTTTTAAGTCTTAACTGCTTAATATTTGAACCAACAGACATTGTTTGCTCCCTCCTTTCTGTTTTTACTAGACAAAACTTGTGTGTTATGTTAAAATTACAACAGAGGTATTAAAAGAATTTTTAAAATAAACAAAGGGAATAGCTATATTCCGTAAAAGTCTGTAAATACGGAACATATTATATAGGTTATCGTAGACCTATAAAGGAACGAAAACTCTATCCGGGGCTTTACTATTGCCTTTGTTGTATTTACATTATATCTCACTTTTGTGATATTGTAAACATTGTTTTATCATTTTTTTGATATTTGTTATTTTTGTACAAAAAATAATATCATTTTTGTGATAATTATACTAAATTGTGTGGTGATTTTATGTTTTGGGAACGTTTCTATTCCTTATGTGAAAAAGCAAATATAAAACCAAATCCTTTAGCAAAACAACTCGGTATATCTTCAGGCGTTCTAAATAAATGGAAAAATGGCGGCATTCCAAATAGCAACGCACTTGTAAAAATCGCTGATTATTTTTCTGTATCAGTAGACTACTTACTAGGCAGAACTGATAATTTTCACAGTAGCGATAAAGAGCAAAGTGAGAATAATCTTTCATCTGATGAGCAAAAGTTAATAGACATATATAACGGCATTTCAGACGATGATAAGATACTGCTTATGGCATTTGGTTTGCAATTACAAAGAAATATGCCTATACTTAATGTAGCAAATAAGCCTACAAAACAGGATACCGAGGAAGAATTAAGAGTTGTTGCTCGTGGAGAAGGACTTACTACTATTAAAGCAAACACTTCTGATATAGACGATGATATAAAGAGGCATATACATAAGGATAAGATATAAATTATATAAGAGGGGGCGTTTTATGGAAGAAGAAAAAATAATAACTTCTGATGACGCAGTTACTAATCCAACCGGAGATAGAAAAAGTCGGAAAAAATATAGGCTAATATTCACCGTAATTATATTTGTTGCTATAGTTGCAATAGCAATCAGTTCGATTTTTATATTTAGACATATACATTCCGATACTGGCATATCTCCTAAAAGCATATCTCTAAGTGATTATAAATATGAGAGATATGCAGACAAAGATTTTTCTATGAGCTATAATTCAGCTTTTTTAGGAGCTGCTACATCTAAGTCAGATGGCAGTGTTTATTGTTATGTTAAAGTAGATTTCTCGAACAATGGCGAGTATTTTGAAAATGAACCTATTGTCTATTGCAATAAAACTGCACTTAATTTAGATATAGATTATAGTAAATTTACAGAAAAAGAAAAAACAAGCATAGCTGATTTATTTAATAAAATTCTATCTCCATTATGTAGCAAGGCTTATATATCCGAATATGGAATAGATGGAGATTCTATATTTTCTTCAGAATATAGTGGCAAAACTGATAAAGGTGACAATTTATCAATAAAGGTTTTGGATATATACAACGGAAATTTATATTATGCTATTTATTTTTCACCTAAGAAAACAGACGAATTATTATCTAAAGCCTTACAAGATACATACGATAATGCAACTTATATAGGTGATATTAAAAATGCTATAGATTTATATGATAACTTTGCAGATGTTTCCAGTAAAAACGATTATGAAGCTCCTGGAACACTTTCAAAAGTATCAAGTGGTGATTGCGAATTCAGTCAATACGGAAATAAAATAGAAGTTCATAATTCAAACTATATCCAATATGAATATTCTTTTGAAGATGCTTCTAATGCAAAGAATACTTTAGCAAATTTAATCCAGACATTTAGTAATGGTTATAGCAAAGATTATGCTCTTCGAAAAGCATCTGATATGATGTCATCTGCTGAAAACAGTTCTTCATTAGAACCGGTTAAAATTGGAGAATATACATTATTTGTTCTCCCTATTAATAGTGCTGATTATTTCCGTTTATTTAATATGGATATGCGTGTTTGTTGCTTAAAAAATAAAGATACATTGAACAATATTGATGTTGCAAAATATCCTGACCGTACATACAATTTTCTTAGTGCTGGTTCAACAAACAAAAATGAACTAGCCCATATAAGATTAACTATTGATTCAGAACCTGCATTGGATATAGGAGTTGCTACTCAGGCATATTCATATGGCATAGATAAAGACGGTAATAAATATGAATTAGTATGTACATTTGAAAAAGGTGTTTTAGAAAAAGATAAAACTTACGACCTATATTGCCACATCACAACTGGATTAGCTGGAGAAACAATTCTTAGCGTTGATGGGTTTAAGGTTGTTGAATAAATTGACTATTTTATTAAAGGGGGCATAAATATGAATAAAAACAAAAGAAGATTTATCATCTTATACTGAAGATTTTTTAAAGATAACAAACAAAGCTTTGAAAAACAAAAAAATCAGTTCATCCGAATGGGAAGATATTAATTCCTTATTAACTAAAATATATAATTTAGTTGACAAAGATGAATAAAAAGGTGATATAATGAATACAAGCGACAAAGACCACTACAAATATATTACTGGTTATCATGGTACAACATCAAGGGAAAAGGTTTTGATTGAGAGCAAAGGAATGGATGTTAACGCCTCCTCTCCTAGAGATGACCATTGGCTTGGTAAAGGTTTTTATTTATTTGAATTTCCTTTCTATGCCTATTACTGGGCTCATGCAAAAGCAATCAATCAAAGAAAAAAGTATAAAGATGATTCTATCAAAGCAGTAGTTTATAAAGTGAATGTGAAGGTAAAAACTAGTCATTTTATGGACCTTGATGACCCTTTACAAATTCGTAAGTTATCAAACGCTCTTAAAGATTTAGATTCTAATTATACACCTAATGACCTTGGAGAAAACCCAATAATACCTGAAAATATGACAACAACTTTTTTCTATACATATTTTAAAGAATTATATAATATATATGTTTTAACTCGTACATTTCAAAAGTTAAATCCAAAATACAAGAAAAACATTTGTGACAGTAGTATAATAAGAAATAAATATGCAAAAGATATTATGGAGTTACCGTTTTCAGAGAAACAGATATGTATATCAAATAATAGTTGTATAGTATCATTTACGGAAGAAAATATTTCCAAATTGATAGATATTGATTTAATAACATAATAAAGAGGGGATTCAAATGAAAACTAATACAAAAAAATTTGACAAAGATTTATTTTTTAAGATTTGTAAAGATTTTAATTTTGAAACAACTAAATTAGGAAATAAGCCTTTAATAAAATCTAAAGACAGAAGTTTACACCAGCTTTCCCTTGATGAATTAATGGGTATAATAAAAAACAATTATTTATGTTTTCCTGATGCAGAAGTTATTCCTGTTAGTAATACAAAAAAATATACAATTAAGGGAAACTCATATTTTGAAATAGATAGAATAGCTGAAAGTTTAGCAGCTTAGAATGGAGTATTGATATGGAAATAAAAAATAATTACAAAAGTCCTCTTTTATTAAAAAACATTTCTATAACTGAAGCGTTATTAAAAATTAATCCAACGCCTAAAGAAGATAATGGGCAATTAAATTTATCTGTTTCCAAAAATATAAAAAAAATTACTGATAATATTTTTAATATTTTGGTTAAAACATCTTTATCTAGCGATAATAAAGATATTGATATTTCTGTAACATGTTCTTCAACTTTTGAAGTGTCCGAGGATATTGAAAAAGAAATAGGTATTTCTGTTTTTATCCGCAGCAGAACAGGCATTACACTTACAAAAGAAGGTATGGAGTTTCTGGGATATGCAAGACAGGTTATACAGAAGATGGAACTGCTTGAGGACAGGTATGTAACCTCAAAGTCCGAAAAGATAAAGTTTGGCGTGTCTGCACAGCATTATACATTTACGGAAAACGCCTTTGTGGAGCTTGTTAAATGTTTCGGGCATGACAGATAAGAGTTTTATTATAACTCAACATCAACCCACAGAATACTGGAAGATGTAAAAAACAGGATATGCGATATAGGCATTATTTATCTTTCAGATGAAAACGAACAGGTTATTGGCAGAGTCCTTGAAGAATATCATCTGGTATTTACAGAATTATTTAAAACAAAGCCATATGTGTTTTTGTATAACAATCACCCACTGGCAAAACAGGACTCCATTTCGCTTGAGGAGCTGAAGGGTTATCCGAGATTGAATTTTGTGCAGGACGAGTATGAGTCTGTTTATTATTCAGAAGAAATGTTCAGTACCGAAGTGCGCTCAAAGAATATTCGAGTCAGAGACAGGGCAACGCTGTTTAATTTACTGATTGGATTAAATGGATATACGATCAGCAGCGGTGTGATCGATAAGGAATTAAATGGAGAGAATATTATCGCAGTTTCGCTTGCAGAAGAAGGCGAGATGCATATTGGGTATGTGACACATAAGAAGACGAAACCTAGTAGATTAGGAGCTATCTATTTGGAAGCATTAAAGAGGCATGTACAGTAAAAAAATAAAAACAACATGGATATTGCAATGAAGGTAAAGAAAAAGGAGGGATCAGTATGGCAA
>ERZ773239.457-NODE-457-length-43222-cov-13.053235_pt1 | contig 43222 bp, 40 predicted proteins | sample MGYA00580521_ERZ773239 | MGnify/ENA primary metagenome ERZ773239 (study PRJEB29015, sample SAMEA2737801) | human gut metagenome | biome: human gut; feature: human-associated habitat; material: faeces | place: China | collected 2012 ... | reverse complement strand
GCTTAGAAGGCAGTTGCTCTATCCACCTGAGCTACGGGCGCACGTTGTTATCCCAATGGGTTCCTTTATGGCGGCAGCGCTGTGTCGGCACAGGCTGCGAGAGAAATAATACCATACCCATCGCATTCTGTCAAGGAAAATCTGAAAAAAGTTTCAACTTTTTTGCGCTGCGGGCAAAAATGGCCGTTCCAGCGTGTAGGAATGGCCTTACAGCAGCCACATTCCGGCACAGCCCAGCGCAAAGCCCAGTGCAAAGCCGCATACCACGTCCCGCACATGATGCACCCCGGTAAGCACCCGCAGACAGCAGATGAGCAGGGCAACGCCCACCATCACGCAGCCCGCGGCAGGGTAGAAATACAGCCACACCGCCGCCAGCACGGCGGCGCTCAGCGCGTGACGGGAGGGCATGGAATGCCCACGGCTCTCCTTTGCCACCAGCGGGGTAAAGCCGGGCTGCTCGTAGGGGCGGGGGAAGGGCAGCCGACTGCGCAGCAGCGTGCCGCCCCAGAACACCAGCCCCGGCACAAAGACGGAGCGGGCGATGAGCACCATAAAGTCCAGCGCGGCCTGCTTCTGGGTGAGGAACAGCCGCGAGAGCCGGACGTTCAGCAGGTATAGCAGCACCGGGTAGCACACAAAGGGCACCAGCGGTAGCCACCGATCCAGAAAAACGACCAGCCGCTTTACAGTCGGGTGAGCGCTGAACCAGTGATAGATGGGCTTATACTGTTCTGCGGTCAAAGCAGCTCTCCTCCTGTCGGGGCGGACATCAGAAACAGGTGTCCAGATAGTTTTCCACATCAAAGGGCTCCGGGGTGGAATCCTTGCGCAGGTACAGCGGGTGGTGCGGGTGCCCCTTTTTGCTGCGCTTGCCAAAGGTGACCCACGGGATCTTCCGCTCCCGCGTCAGGGCCACCATCTCCCGCATCAGACCGGGCAGGTAGTCCCGCTTTTCGATCAGGGTGCCCCATGCCGCCCACATGGTAGGCTCGGTCTGGGCCAGAACGGCCTGCAGCCAGCGCAGGTTTTCATCGCACAAGGCGCGGTCGGGGGTCTTGTCCATATCGTTGGGGTCGGTGGCGCGCTGGGGGTAGACGTTGAACATGATCCAGCTGTCAAAGCCGTTGGCAGCGGCCAGCCGCTCCACGCTTTTTAAGGTGGGGTCCAGCGCACCGGGCTGGGCGGTACTGGGGTTGATGCCGATGCACACCAACGGGTGCTTGCCCACCCGCCCCAGAACGTAACGGTAGCTTTGGTAGGTGTGGGGCTCGTAATACCAGATGCCGCCGGCGTATTCGCCCGCCTCGAGCACGGGCAGAGAAATGGTCTGCATGATCGTAAACTCCTGTCGGTTTTGAATATCATTCTTATCGTACCTGAAACCACCGGGAAAATCAACCGTTTTAACCCCAAAATACTGCCTTATTTCTGTTTTTGTGGTATACTGGAGGTGTTCCGGTGCGGCAGGGGGACTGCGGCACCGCGCTTCGCTTACAGAAAAAAGGAGTTCTTATGCTGGAAGATTATAAAAGTGCACTGCGCGCAGGGCAGCGCGCCTATCGTGCCCGCATAGCCCGCGGCCAGTCGCCCTATCTGGCTGTTCTGGACGATGTGCTCAAGGGCGTGGATATCGTGGCGCAGGAGCCGCTGGGTCTGGTGGAGATCCCGTCGGACAGCCTTGTGGGCACCAAGACCAGCGGACGGCACACCGCTTTTTCGTATGACTTTATGCCCTTGCTGGAGCCGGATACCGAGTTTGCTGCCAAGTGGTCGAACCTGTGCGACGCGCACTTGGAAGAGGGCATCCATACCCCCATCATCGCCTTTGAGTACATGAACCGGTTCTATGTGCAGGAGGGCAACAAGCGGGTCTCGGTGCTCAAGTATTACGGCGCCGTCAAGATCCCGGGCACGGTCACCCGGCTCATCCCCGCCCGCACCGAGGATCTGGAAAATAAGATCTACTACGAGTTTCTGGATTTCTATAAGTTGTCCAAAGTGAACTATGTGCATTTCTCCAAGCTGGGCGGCTACAGCAAGCTGCAGACGCTGGTGTGCAAGGCCAGCGGCGAGGCATGGTCGGAGGATGACCGGCTGAACTTTGCCGCCTTCTACACCATGTTCCACCAGCAGTTCGAAGCCTTGGGCGGCAGATCCCTGGGGCTGACCACCGGTGATGCGCTGCTGGTGTACCTGTCGGTGTACCGCTACTCCGACACCTACGACGCCACCCCGGCGCAGGTGCGGCAGAACCTGGAAAAGCTGTGGAACGAGGTGAAGGTGCTCACCGAGCCCCATGGCGTGGAGCTTTCGCTGGAACCGCCCAAGAGCCCCGCAGAGCCGCTGCTGTCCAAGCTGAATATCTTCAGCCCCAGCAAGCAGCCCAGCGAGCTGCGGGTGGTGTTCCTCCACGAGTACAACGCCAAGATCAGCGCATGGGTGCGTGCGCATGACGAGGGGCGCGATGCGCTGGCCAAGGTCTTCCCGGACAAGGTGTATATCAGCTGCTACGAGGATGTGAACCCGGAGGTGGACGCGGAGCAGATATTAGAGGAGGTAGCCCACAACAATGCGGACGTGGTGTTCGCCACCAGCGTGCGGATGTACAACGCCTGCCTGAAGGTGGCGGCGCAGCACCCCAAGACCCGCATCCTGAACTGCTCGCTGAACGCGCCGCACCCGCTGGTGCGCACTTACTACCCCCGCACCTATGAGGTGACCTATCTGCTGGGCATGCTGGCCGGTATCATGACCAAGACCGGGCACATCGGCTATGTGGCGGCAAACCCCGTGTACGGCGTGCCCGCTGCGATCAACGCCTTTGCGCAGGGGTTGAAGAGCGTGCGCCCGGCAGGCCGTATCTGGCTGCGCTGGGCCTGCCAGCCCGATACTGCCCATCCGCTGGATTTTGCCGACTGCCCGGAGATCGACATGGTTTACGCCCGGGACAGTCGGGAGCCTGCCGACACCAACCGGGACTACGGCCTGTGCCGCAAACTGCCGGACGGCAGCTTACAGCCGCTGGGTCTGCCGATCTGGCGGTGGGATACCTTTTATGTGCAGATCGTGCGCTCCATTTTTGACGGCAGCTGGGACAACGCAGCCACCACCCGCGCAGTGAACTACTGGTGGGGTCTGCGCAGCGGCGCAGAGGATCTGGAGTATCAGGAAGCGCTGCCCAGCGGTACGCGACAGCTGCTGGATCTGCTGGAAACGCTGCAGGGCTCGGACAATGTGCACATCTTCCCGGAAAAGCTGTATGATAACGAGGACAACCTGCACTCCCCGGAGAATAGAGTTTACAGCCCCAAAGAGCTGATGGAGATGGATTGGCTGGATGCCTGTGTACACGGCAAGCTGCCCCATTACGATGAATTGGACGTCAAGACCCGTACCGTGCTGGCGATCAACGGACTGGACAACGTAAAGGGTCTGGAGAAATGAGCCGGCCTGACCGGAAACAGAATGGAGCATACGAACGTGAAAATTCTTGCCATTTCAGATGTCCCGTCCAAGGCGCTGTGGGACTATGACACCCGTGCCCGGCTGGAAGGCATCGACCTGATCCTCTCCTGCGGGGATCTGCCCAAAAAGTATCTGGAATATCTCACAAACTTTACTGCTGCGCCCATCCTGTATGTGCACGGCAACCACGACGGCAGTTACCAGACTCAGGGGGAACCCGGCGGCTGCATCTGCGTGGACGATCAGGTGTACACATGGAAGGGGCTGCGCATCATGGGGCTGGGGGGCTGTCAGCGCTATAATAAAGAGGATACCTATCAGTACACCGAGAAGGCCATGCGCCGCCGTGTGCACAAGCTGGAGCATCAGGCGCACAAAAGGGGCGGCATCGACCTGCTGCTGACCCACGCCCCGGCCAAGGGACTGAACGACGGGGACGACTGTGCCCACAGGGGCTTTGAGTGCTTCAACGAGATTTTGGACGAGTACCAGCCTAAATGGTTCATCCACGGGCACGTACACCTGAATTACGATGCAAAGCTGCCCCGGGTATGCACCCGCGGCAACACCACCGTTATCAACGCCACCGAGCGTTATGTATTCGAGATCCCAGACCCGGACCCGGCCGAAGAGCGTAAGACTCTTTGGCGGATGCTGGGGTTCTGAGCCGCTGCCTATGCAAAAAAGACACCGCACAGCTGTGCGGTGTCTTTTTTGTTGATGGAACCTTATTGTGGGAATAGCGGGCGCGGCAGCAGTGCGGTGCTGTCGGCGGCCCTGTAAAAGTTACAGTTCCAGCTTGCCGGAAAACTTATTGATGACGTAGTAGGCTGCGCCTTCCTCGGGCTTGACGTATACCTTGCAGGACTGTACGCCGACCTTGTGGGTGGTGCGGTAGTCTGCCTTGGCGCGGTCAATGATGTCGGTGATGTTGTACTGCTCACCGCCCATCTCTACATACAGCTCGGGGGCCAGCGGCGGGCGGCCGCGGCGGGCGGGAGCCTTGGTGGATTTGCGGGTCTTGCCCTCGGCAGCCGGAGCATCGGCTGCGGGAGTAGAAACTTTCTTTTCAGGCATGATGCATAACCTTCCTTCTGTATTTGATCTGGTGCAGCGGGGCTGCACCGGCGGGCTCCAATGATCTATCGTAAGGCAGAAGCAGTGCAAAAAGCACAGACCCGGCTGCCCCATACGAACCGGTACGAAACTATTTGCGTAAAGAAGTTGAACCTATAATTATATAATATGTTTTTGAAATTCATTTGTAAAGCCTTTTTTGCAAAAAACATTGTAAAATCGGTAAGAAACGGCGGAATAAATGACCAATGCAGCCTTCCGGTGCTTTTTCCCGGGCAGAGTACGACTTTTCGGCAAAACAGGCAGCCATTCTCGGGAAAGCCGGGCCACAAATGCGGCGGGCAAAAACGCCCTTTCGCAGAGGAGGAATAAGGCGGAACGGAACTGTCGGCACGCGCAGGGGACGCAGCAGATAAAAAGCAGAAGCTGCCGCACCGTATTTTTGTGCGGCAGCTTCTGCTTTTCGGTTTTGATATGTACCCCCAATACTGGGTGTCCAGTATTGGGGGTACATATCATTTTTGCTTATTTCTCAGTCTGTACTCAGAACAGCATTTCCGGAGCTTTCAATTTGTTTAGCAATCATGCTTTCCAGTTCCTGCGTGATCGTTGCACAGTTTGCAACACGGTAATTCCAGAAATAAGAAACACCTTCGCACTCTTCCACGGACAAATCGCTGTTGACCAAAAGCAAGCTTTCTGGTGTCACGTTGAGCTTTTCGCACAGAGAAGCATATTTTCCATAATCAATGCTTCGGCTGGAGGATTTGGCTTCTACCCAGAAAAATTTTCCATTGATAGAGAACACGACATCCAGCTCATGCGTGCTCCCTACGGATGCTGTTTCTGAAAGAACCACATTGGAGCAAACCGAAACTTCTGCGCCCTGCTCCTCCCGATAGTGGTTCAGGATCTGCTGAACCTGATGCTCTACAAAAAGCTCCAGCCACTTTCCGCTCAAAAAATGCCGGACGGTTTCATTTTGTGCAAGTTCATAGACGATATTCTGCGGATAAATCACAATGGCTGCAAAAAGTCCCATTTTGTCCCACGTCTGAGCAATCTCTGAAAGTGTGGCAAACGATTTTTTGGACGCACTCTTTGGGATACGGAACGAAAAAGAGCCGTCGCTCTGCATATGTGTTCGGATAAACTGCAAGAAGTCCACCACCACCGGGTCGCAAAGAGCCTCGCCTGTTTTCCATGCCATCCGCTGAACAGCAATCGGTGGAAGTTTTTCCGGCACGACCTGCTGGACGATTTTATACCCACAGCGTTCCAGATGCTCCAATGCGGTCAAAGGCTTCTGGATTTTTGCTTTGACTTCGGGCTTTTCTGCTCCGGGTGTATTCTCAGCCAGATAGTTGAACTTCCATCCGTATTCCCAAGCAGGCGAACGGGTCAGTACTCCGACCGCATGAAATCCGCTGTCATGCTCCTCCATCGGAAATGTGAACTTGTTCTTATGAACATTGATTTGGAGCGTTTTGTTTTTCAGTGCTTTCTGATAAGCGTCAAGAAAAAATTCCTTTCCCTTATACGCCAGCTCACTGGAATTATTTGCAGAAAGACCAGCATTTTTTGCCAAAGAAAGGAGCAGACAGGTCGCTTTGGGCAGCTCAAGGATCTGTTCCATCTGCGCAGCGTCCGGAATATTTGCATTATCGGACTGCGACGATTCGTCTGCCGGAATCTCCTTTGCTGGTGCAGAAACCTCGGGTGCCTTTTTTAAAGCAGTCTCAGATTTTCCAGACTTTGGCAAGGGCTTTGGCTCCGTGTAAACTTCCGCAATGAATGATTCATAGGAATCGATGCACGGAAGTTTTCCAGCCGCTGCAAGTCCTACATAGATTGCGGCCGCCCGCGAGGAATCGCCATAATACTTTTTAGATCCGCTGCGGCAGCAATATCAGAAAAGGCATTATATCTGCTCAGCTGCGCAGCCTTTTCCGGGAACTGCTTCAACGCGCGGCAGTAGAGCCACTCAAAAAATGAATCCGGGTGCGGCTCTATCGGATACTCACTTCCTTCCAAAGAGTAGCGCAGCAACTTTCCATTGGTTCGCAGTCGAGTGTCCTTATGGACTTTGGATGGCGCACAGGTCAGAAGGTCAGCGAATGGACCACCATGTTCAAATACCTTGGCAGCTTCAAAAACCGTGCTGATGGGCACATCCTGCGCAACAGAATCCAGACGCAGCAGAAGCCGCAGAGAAGAAACAGCCTCACCCTCCGGCTGAACGGATGCAGAGCTGACTTCCAGAATTGAAACATCCGGGTCTGTTGTATGGACGGCATCATGGACGGCACGGATATTCTGCCGCTTGCTACCTTTTATCCATGTGAACGTCACCGGCTGTTCTTTGCAATAGGGGTAGCCGGATATGGGAAAACAAATGGTTCGTGTAGCCATGAACACCTCCAACTTTTTAGGGCAAACAGGTTTATGTAAATCAAGTATAGCACAATCCCGGATGTGCTGCATAGCACTATTTTCTGCTTCCGGGAATCTATCTGTGCAAAAAGTGCCGATACCACAGGCATCGGCACTCAGATCAAAAAAGCATTTTGCAAAAATGCGCAGCCTGCATCCACCGGATGCAGAACACAAGGGGTTTGGGCACAGCCAAACAAGCATTTTGAATTTGGATTTGAAAAATCCGATTCAAAAATCGCAAGTTGGTACCAGCTTGCACTGCTTGCGACGTAGATGTTTCCGTCAACTGCTGCGTTAGAATTTTTTAAATCACTTCAGCTTTGCGAGGATATCGTCTGCACTCACGCCGCTTGCCAGCAGTTTTTTCAGAACATCCTCTGCTTCGGCTTTCTTTGCGGATTCCGCTGCTTTGGTTTCAGCTTTGACCTTTTTAGCCTCGATTCTGGCGATTTCCTTGTCGATAGATTTCAGCTCTGCCTTCTTGGTTTTCAGGTCAGCTTTCAGCGCATCAATGTTCGCAGTGATGGATGCGATTTCAGCGGCAGCGGCTTCCTTTGCGGACTGCTTTTCGGCAATCTGCGCAGCGAAGTCAACGGTTGCTTTTACGGTCTTGGTCTTGTTCTTGCTTCCTTTGGGACGGGGCATAGTAGACACCTCCAATGTTTTTTGATGGTTTCAGTATAACACTCGTTTTTTATGTTCGCAAGAGGTGCAGTTTGTAGAATAAAAATATATTTATGTTTATGTGTTAAACAATAAATCGATTTTGGAATATGCACCGGCGCGGGCCGCTAACTCGTTGGGATGTATCTCCCGCTGGTCGTAGAACTGTTCAAAGTGTTTGGCAACGGCATCGTTTACAGTCGTGATGAAGTTCACCTCACTATGATGTTACAGAAATCCGTGCAGCTATGCGTACGCATCTGCGTATGCTGCAAAAGTATTTTATGATACAGAGAATGTGTGACCGCGTAATTGCAAAGAATGTATTTAACAAAAAAGTATCCTCCATAGTGATAATGGAGGAACGGTAAAGAAATAATGCGCCACTACGTCATATTTAGCGAATTCCTGCCCCTCATGGACACCTGATGGGAGAAAATTCGGTTCATCTCCCGGCGCTTTCGGGTCAGGTCAGAGTGCACATAGCGCTGCAAGGTGATGTTGGCGTTAGCGTGTCCTAACAATTCGCTGAGGGTCTTTACATCGCACCCCGCCTGCAGACAGGTCGTTGCAAAGGTATGGCGCAGCGCGTGCGGACGTACCTGCCGGACAGTGGCCTGTTTCAGATATGATTTGATGCTTTTTCGGTAGCAACGGGGTTCGGTGGGCTTGGACTCGTTGCCGGACAGAAACCATGCAGCATTGCTGACACATCCACGCAGTTTTTTCAGCATAATAAGCAGCTGCTTCGGGATTGGAATTTCCCGGCGGGAGGTGCGGGTTTTAGGCGTTTGGATGACCACCTTTGTATGCCCATTTTCACAGGAAATTCGGCAGACCGTCCGGTTGATCTTCAACGTGCCAAGTTTCAGGTCAAAATCACCCCACTGTAAGCCGCAGATCTCGCCAATACGCAGCCCCAATTCCACCCCTAATAATAAGCCAATTTTGCGGGGCGTGGGGTTCTCCTGTACATACTGATAAAGCCGCTGCTGCTCCGCCGGGGAGAGAGGTGCAGAAATTTGGTCGATGGCTTTTGGCAACGTTACTTCCAGCTCCATCGGACGGATCAGGCGCAAGTGCGCGGCATATTTGCAGATGCGCCGCAGCATGGAGAGGCATTCCCGGGCAGAGGAGTTCCCCAGCGGCTTGTGTGCGGCATCTATCGGCGCAATGATCTGCTGCATAGCCTGTTCCAGAAAACTTTCCTCAAGAGATGCAACTGGCACTTTACTCAAAACCGGAAGAAGATATTTGTGCAGCGTGTACGAGTAATGCGCATAGGTGGATTCTTTTACTGCATTTCGCTGGGAGTGCAGCCATACCTCAGCCAGTGCTTCAAAGGTCAGGTCGGTTCTTTTCAGGTTGTAGAAGCCTGCCTCTGCTTTCTTTTGAATCAGCACACGTTTGACCTCAGCATAGACCGTGCCATAGACGTAGCCCCACTGGATTTTCCCCTCCGGTGTACGCGCTTTGATGTAGCGGCCTTCCCACCGGCCATCCTTGCGTTTGTGAATGTTTTCTCCCCGTCGTGCCATTTCTGTTTCCTCCTGCGGCTTGGACACCCACCTGACCACTTATTCTGTCCACCTTCGTTTTTTGCTGGATTTTTCATGCAGAACTGGGCAATGTGCAAAAAACTTTCAGCTTCTGCGAGGTTTTTTCTAAGGTCAGGTGGGATGCATTTGTAAGGATTTCTATTGATTCCCAGATATAACCATGATAAAATAAGAGAAGAATTCAAACAACGATGTCGAAAGATCGGTATCCTCCATTATCACTGTGGAGGATACCCCTTTATTGCGGAAAGGGGTGAACAGGGTGGCATTATGTCTGTTTGAGCACAACGAAAAAGCATATCATGCGGCAGTCCGGATGATGGAGCAGTATGGCAAAGCTGCCATTGTTCATCCCACCGGCACCGGAAAGAGCTATATTGCGTTCAAGCTGATCGAGGACAACCCGGAGAAGGTCGTGATCTGGCTTTCTCCCAGTGAATATATCTTTAAGACCCAGCTGGAGAGCCTGAAAAGGAACGACCCGGATTTTCCGTTGGCAAACGTTCACTTTTATACCTATGCCAAACTGATGTGCTGCACGCAGGCACAGCTGGACGAAATAGCAGCGCAGAAGCCTGCCTATCTTATACTCGATGAATTTCACCGTGCCGGTGCGGAATGCTGGGGCGAAAGCACGGTGGCTTTATTAAAGTTATGCCCGGATGCAAAGCTTCTGGGGCTGACGGCAACAAACATCCGATATCTGGATAATAACCGCGATATGGCCGAAGAACTTTTCGATAGCCGTGTTGCGAGCAACATGACCCTTGGCGAAGCAGTCGTCAGGGGTATTTTGCCTGCCCCGAAATATGTGACTACGGTTTATCAATACCAGAAAGCACTTGCAAAGTATCAGGCACGGGTGGACAACCTGCGAGCACCGGGCATTCAGGATGTGAATCAGAAATATCTGGACGCACTGCGCCGCGCTTTGGAACAAGCAGACGGTCTGGATAAAGTATTTGCCCATCATATCACAAACAAGTGCGGCAAGTACATTGTGTTCTGCGCCAACAAGGAGCACATGGACGAGATGGTGTCCCATGTGCCGGAGTGGTTCGCAGGTGTCAACCCGGATGTTGTGGTGTACGAAGCTTACTCCGATGACCCGAATACGGATAAAGCGTTTGCGGATTTCAAGACAGACACGAGCAACCGGCTGAAGCTGCTGTTCTGCATTGATATGCTCAATGAGGGTGTCCATGTGGAGGGCATTTCCGGCGTCATTCTGTTCCGACCAACAATTTCACCCATCATCTACAAGCAGCAGATCGGACGTGCCTTGACTGCCGGAGATACTGCAGCCCCGCTGATTCTGGATGTGGTCAATAACTTTGAGGGCTTGACCAGTATTTCCGGTTTGCAAGGCGAGATGCAGGAGGCGGTCCACCGGCTCTATGCCAACGGTGAGGGCGACAAAATCGTCACCGAGCGGTTTGAGGTCATCGAGCAGGTGCACGATTGCCGGGTACTGTTCGAACAGCTGCAGGCAAGCCTTTCTTCCGGCTGGGAGCACTATTTCTCCGAAGCAAGCATCTACTATGCAGAGCACGGCAATTTGAACGTCCCGAAACTGTATACGACGCCCGGTGGCCTGAGCCTTGGGGTGTGGCTGGTCACACAGCGTCGGGTGCGCGATGGACAGATCCAAGGCAATCTGACCGAGCAGCAGATCGCGCGGCTGGACAGCATTGGGATGGTCTGGGGCAACCGGAAGGAAATTGCGTGGCAGCATGGATTTGAGGTGGCAAAGAAATACCACGACACCTACGGAAATCTGATGGTGCCCGGAAAATATGTAGACCCGGACGGCTACCCACTGGGGCAGTGGATCATCAAGACCCGGCAGCAAAAGCTGAACGGTCGCTTGAAGGAAGAACGCATCGCGCAGCTTGATGAGATCGGTATGGTGTGGAACATTTTCGATGCCAAGTGGGAAAAGGCTTATGCATTGGCTGCAGCCTACTATGAGGAAAACGGCAACCTGAATATCCCACGTTCCTATGTGACAGCGGCTGGTGAACGGCTGGGGCAATGGGTCGCAAGCCAGCAATGGGCGTACCCGAAAGGAAAGCTGACAGACGAGCAGGTCGAGCGGCTGAACAGAATCGGAATGTACTGGGGCAACCGCAATGACCGCCAGTGGAACGAAGGGTATCAGGAAGCGAAGCGCTACTTTGATGCCCACGGCGACCTGAATATCCCGGCAGAATATGTGTCGCCGGGCGGTTACAACCTCGGAAATTGGGTCAAGCGGCAGCGGTACACCCGCCAGAATCCTGAAAAAAGCTGCGCTGTTCTGACAGAGGAGCGGATTGCAAAGCTGGATGCCATCGGGATGAGGTGGGAGAACCGGAAGCAAGCCACTGAGATCTCAGAACAAAATGAACTGATCCTTACCAGACCGGACAAGGCTGGATGAACTAAAAAATAAATTTCTATAGGAAAGGATAAAACGGAGCGGGGGAAACCCGCTTCAGAGGGAAGAATCGTGGAGATGAATCGAAAATCAAATCGGTGGCCGCTGGTCATCTATGACCTCGCCATCATGCTGGCGCTGGATCTGTTGATGGTGCTGTTCTATGTCACCACACAGGCATTGAGCTGGCAGAGTGTTGTGTTGCATAGCATCGTTTCGGCGGTGTGTGTATTTACGGCGCGGTATCTGGGCAAAATCTATCAGCAGATCTGGCGCTACGGCGGAATCCAGTGCTATATCCGTCTGCTGGTGACTGACGCCACAGCGTTCGTGGCTGAACTGATGGTGGAGTGGAGTTTAGCACACGCGCTTGGGGTACAGGCTGTCAGCTTTGCACGCCTGCTGTCGCTGGCTTGCATGAATCTGCTGGCTGCGCTGGCAATGCGTATGGTCTACCGCTACGCCTTCAAATGCGGAAAAGAGGATACCCGACAGGGAAAATTCCTGCGTTTTCTGCTGAAGGTCTTTGCAGGTGAAGAGCTGCCCCATGAAACAGAAGAAACAGAGCGCAAGATCAAGATCGCCATCATCGGTGCCGGTCGTGTGGGCGTGAATCTGGCAGAGGAACTGTTGGGCAACGCCAATGCAAACTATATCCCGCGCTGCTTCGTGGATATCAGCGAGGAAAAGGCTGGCCGTTCTATCCATGGTATTCCGGTGCTACTGGAAAGCGAAGCTACGTTGGAAACGCTGCGCAAGCATGAGGTACAGGAAGTGGTGTTCGCCATCCAGAACCTCAGCGATGAAAAGAAGCGTGAGTTGTATACCCGGTACATCAATGCCGGTTATAAGGTGAAAGTCTACGACTACCCTGTAATGCAGTCCGCAGGCAAGAAGCGTTATCTGCGTGAGTTCGATATCGAGGAGCTGCTGTTCCGCAAGCAGATCAAAATTTCGGACGAAAAGACCAGTGCTTATTACCGCGACAAGGTGGTGCTTATCACGGGCGGCGGCGGTTCCATCGGCTCAGAGCTTTGCCGTCAGCTGGCAAAAATGAGTCCCCGGCAGATCATCATTTTGGATATCTACGAGAACGGTGCCTACGATGTGCAGCAGGAGCTGAAGATCGCATACGGCAACGCCCTTGACCTTCAGATCGAGATCTGCTCCATCACCCACAAGGCGGCGCTGCGCAAAGTCTTTGAGAAATACCACCCGCAGATCGTCATCAATGCGGCAGCGCACAAGCACGTTCCTCTGATGGAAAAGAACTGCGTGGAAGCCATCTATAATAATGTGTTCGGCACCCGGAACCTTGTGGAACTGTGCGAGGAGTATGGTGTGCAGCGCTTCATGATGGTGTCCACCGACAAGGCGGTCAATCCCACAAACGTCATGGGTGCGACCAAGCGTATGTGCGAGATGATCGTGCAGAGCGCCAGCACTTGGGGCAATGTGGTCTACAGTGCCACCCGGTTCGGCAATGTGCTGGGCTCCGCTGGCTCGGTCATCCCGCTGTTCAAGCGACAGATCGCCAACGGTGGTCCCGTGACCCTGACCGATAAGCGCATCATCCGCTACTTCATGACTATCCCGGAGGCATCTCAGCTGGTGCTGCAATCTGGTCCCATGGCAAAGAACGGCGAGCTGTTCGTGCTGGATATGGGTCAGCCGGTGAAGATATTGGAGCTTGCCGAAAATATGATCCGTCTTTCCGGTGCACAGGGCATCGAGATCGTAGAGACCGGTCTGCGTCCCGGCGAAAAGCTCTACGAAGAGCTGCTGGTCAAGACGGAAGAGTTGGATAAAACCGACAACAGCCTGATCTTTATCGAAAAAGACGCACCTCTGCCCAAGGAGGAGATCGACCGCAAGCTGGCCGTGCTGCAGGATGCAGTGGCCTCCAACGATGACGATACGGCGCGCAAGGCTCTGAAGCGGGTCGTGCCCACCTACCGCTCGCCCGAGGAAGTAAACGCTATGGCGGAGCAGGCAGAGGAAATGAAGATGCAGAGAAAGACCCCCGTAACGGTCTGATCTATAAAAGGAGGAAACAGATATGGAACAAGTTAAAAACCAGTCGAACAACCGTTCGCTCCTAATGCGTCTGGCACTGGTAGTTTTCGATATCGTGGCGGTGAACCTGTCTTACTTCATCGCGCTGGTGGTTCGCTTCTATGTGCATTCGGAGTTCAACGAGCTGGCAATGCGGTATATTCCGGCGTTCCGGCATTTTGCGCCGTTCTATACCGTTGGGTGTTTGGTGATCTTCTATTTCTTTAAAATGTACAACAGCCGGTGGAAATACGCCGGTCTGGGCGACATGAACCGCATCGTCTATGCAAACCTAGTGGCTTTCCTGCTGCAGGTGGTGGGCTCTATGGTGTTCGTCATGCGGATGCCGGTGACCTACTATCTCATCGGTGCTGTGGTGCAGTTCACCCTGACTGCGATCATCCGCTTCGCACCCCGTATCATTCTGGTGGAGTCTGAGCGCGCTAAGACCATGAACCGCAAGGATGATGCTGCGGTGAACGTGATGGTTGTGGGCGTCGGCGAGACCAGCCATGTGGTGCTGCGCCAGATGGAGCGTAACCCGGAGGGCGTTGCCCGCCCGGTGTGTCTGGTGGACTTCCGTTCCAATGACAGCGGCGACGTGATGCAGGGTGTTCCGGTCATCGGCGGCGTAGATAAGATCGACGAGGCTGTGAAGAAATACAACATCGGCTGTGTAATTCTGGCCGATACCACCATGCCGGACAGCATCCGCAAACAGGTGCGGGAGATCTGCGCAAAGCAGGAAGTGGAAGTGCGGGAATTTACCGGCTATCTGCAGGAATCCAGCGGCTCTATGACCCTGCGCACGCTACTGTCCTATACCAAGGGTGAGGTCGAGGTCGTGCTGGAGGGCGAGCATCATGTGTTCGCAAACGGGGAGCAGGCAGCGCTGGCAATGACCGGCAAATACCTGATCAAGAGTGTGGCTGCAAAGGAAAGCCGTCTGGTGGTAGAGCTGCAGAAAGACATTCTGGTCCCCAATGATCTGAAGGAGGACTGGGTCCGCAGCTACGAAAAAGAGAGTGGCGAGGATATCAGCTTCTTCTAAGGGTGGAAAAGAAAGGACGTTGAGGAATTATGGCATTCAATCGTAAGGGCGATTTTGCGCCTTTTGCAAATAAGGTATGGCTGGCAACGCCGACCATGCACGGTGAGGAACTGAAATATATCACGGAAGCCTACGAGACCAACTGGATGAGCACCGTGGGTCAGAACATCAATGAAGTGGAAAAGATCGCAGCAGAGCGCTCCGGCGTGAAGTACGCTGTGGCACTGTGCAGCTGCACCGCAGCGCTGCATCTGTGCGTGAAGTTTGCCGGTGAAAAGCTGTACGGCAAGCCCATGATCAGCCATGGTGCACTGGAAGGCAAGCGGGTATTCTGCTCGGATATGACCTTCGATGCAACCCTGAACCCGGTAGTCTATGAGGGCGGCATCCCGGTGTTCATCGATACCGAGGCTTCCTCTTGGAACATGGATCCTGTGGCGCTGGAAAAGGCCTTTGAGATGTACCCGGAGGTCAAGCTGGTGGTCTGCGCAGAGCTGTACGGCTTCCCCGGCGACATCCGTAAGATCCGCGAGATCTGCGATGCACACGGCGCTCTGCTCGTTGAGGACGCAGCAGAGGCTATGGGCGCAACTTGGGAAGGAAAGGAGTGCGGCAGCTTCGGCGACTATGCGGCTATCTCCTATAACGGCAACAAGATCATCACCGGCTCGTCCGGCGGCTGCCTGTTGACGAACGATTTGGAAGTGGCCAACAAGGCACGCAAGTGGTCCACGCAGGCACGCGAAAATGCCGCATGGTATCAGCACGAGGAGGTGGGCTACAACTACCGCATGAGCAACGTCATTGCAGGCGTTATCCGCGGTCAGTACCCGCATCTGGACGAGCACATCGCCCAGAAGAAGGCAGTCTACGAGCGCTACAAGGAGGGTTTGAAGGATCTGCCTGTCCAGATGAACCCCTTTGATGAAACAAAGTGCGAACCCAACTACTGGCTGTCTGCGATGATCCTTGATAAGGACGTTATGTGCAAGCAGGTGCGCGGCGAGACCGAAGCCCTGTACATAAAGGAAAAGGGTAAGACCTGCCCCACCGAGATTTTGGAGGCTATCGCCGGCTTGAACGCAGAGGGACGTCCGATCTGGAAGCCCATGCATATGCAGCCTATGTACCGGATGCACGAGTTCGTCACGGTCAACGGCTCCGGCAGAGCAAAGACCAATGCGTATATCTCCGGCGGTGTGTTTGACGTGGGCGCAGATATCTTCCAGCGCGGTCTGTGCCTGCCCAGCGATAACAAAATGACCCCGGAACAGCAGGATCGGATCATTCAGGTCATCCGTGCGTGCTTTGAGTGAGGATAAAATGGCAAAAAAACAGGGAATCTATGAGCGATACATAAAGCGGCTTCTGGATATTATCTGCGCACTTGCAGCGCTGATTGTATTCGGTTGGTTGTACATCATTGTGGCAGTACTTGTGCGGGTCAAGCTGGGCTCTCCTGTTCTGTTCACACAGCCGCGTCCGGGCAAAGACGAAAAAATCTTCAAGCTTTACAAGTTCCGCACGATGACCGATGCCCGAGACGAAAATGGCAAGCTTCTCCCTGACGATGTGCGGCTGACAAAGTTTGGCAAGGCTCTGCGTTCGACCTCTCTGGATGAGCTGCCGGAGGCATTCAACATCCTCAAGGGAGATATGTCGGTGATCGGTCCACGTCCCCAGCTTGTACGGGATATGGTCTTTATGACCCCTGAGCAGCGTCTGCGGCACACTGTCCGTCCGGGTCTTTCTGGCTTGGCACAGACTCGTGGCCGCAATGCGCTAAGCTGGGACGGCAAACTGGAAACGGATCTGGAGTATATCCAGCGCGTCACATTTCTAGGGGATTTAAAGATTATTTTTGATACGGTCAAGCAGGTCTTTTTCCGTCAGAAAGGACTGGAAAACAGCGATGTAGACGAGGTGGAAATCACCGATGACTTCGGGGACTATCTGCTGAAAGCCGGAAGAGTCAGTATGGAAGAATACGCAGAAAAACAGGCAGAAGCGAAAGAACTGCTTACTGCACAACAAGTAATTCGAGCCTAATTGAAAGATGCAGAGTATGAATGAGTTAGTATCTATTATTATGCCGTCTTACAATACGGCAGATTATATCAGCGAATCAATCAAATCTATTCAGAAACAGGTGTACTCTAATTGGGAGCTGATTATTGTAGACGATTGCTCTACGGACAACACCGATGATATCGTAAGGCCTTTTCTTGTTGACAGCCGTATACGCTATCTGAAAAATGAGAGAAACAGCGGCGCAGCAGTTTCCAGAAACCGTGCGTTACGGGAGGCCAAGGGCAGATGGATTGCATTCTTGGACAGCGATGATCTTTGGGTGCCGGAAAAACTCGAGAAGCAGATTGGTTTTATGGAAAAGAATGGCTACAGCTTTTCCTATACCAATTATGAAGAAATTGATATGGCCGGACAAAAGACTGGTGTAAAAATCACTGGCCCTAAAAAAATCACAAAAACCGGAATGTTTAATTATTGCTGGCCGGGTTGTCTGACCGTTATGTATGATGCGGAAAAGGTTGGTCTGATTCAAATTGCAGACATCAAAAAGAACAATGATTATGCGATGTGGTTGAAGGTGTGCAAAAAGGCTGATTGCTACCTGCTGGATGAATATCTGGCAGAGTACAGAAAGGGAAGAAAAGGGAGCGTCAGTACACATAGTGTCAAGACGATGATTAGATGGCACTATAAGCTTTTCAAGGAAGCGGAGCAAATTGGCACAACACGAAGCGTTATCAACACAATCCGCAATATGATATTTGGTTTCTACAAAAAACAGAGGTACGTGAAAGGATAGTTTATGAAAATTCAAGTGCTGGTTGCAGCAATGAATCAGATAGATCACTCTCTAATTGAGAAGATGAATATTAAAACCGATGCCATTATTGGCAATCAGTGCAGTTTCAATTCTATTGAAGAATTTAAAGTAGGAAATCAAACTATTCGCTATCTGAATTTTGCCGAAAAAGGAGTCGGATTGAATCGCAACAATGCACTAATGCGAGCAGATGCGGATATTTGCCTTTTTGCGGATGACGATATGGTATATGAAGATAACTATATTGAAACAATAGAAAAGGCCTTTCGAGAAAATCCAGATGCCGATGTGATTGTATTTAATCTGAAGGAAAAAATACTAACAAGGAAACTGATTACTAAGAAAACACGGGTTGGATATTTGAATTATTTGCGGTATGGAACAGCGAGAATTGCAGTTCGCCTTCAAAGCGTAAAAAAACATGGAATCTACTTTAATCAGTGTTTTGGCGGAGGGACAGAGCACTGTCACGGTGAGGATAATCTTTTTCTAAATGCCTGTCTAAAAAACGGACTAAAGATAATAGCTGTTCCAGAATATATTGCAACCTTGACAGAAGAAAGAGTGTCGAGTTGGAATGTCGGATATAATGAAAAATATTTAAAAGATCAAGGAGTACTATATCGAACACTATCATTGAAATGGTGGTGGTTGCTGTGCTTGCAGGATGCTTTCCGAAGAAATAGGACATATCCTGTGGGTTTTTTAAAAGCTTTTAATATTATGGTTGATGCTGCAAAGTCGTTTTAAAGATTGAATGGATATTCCGCGTTGTGACTATAAGAAACTTCACAAGAGTGATATTAAACGGTAAAAGGAAGTAAAAATGATTTATACAGTGTTCATATACACGGCGGTATTATTGATATGTTTTTTGTTGGCGCGGAAAGCACGGAAAACTCAAAGATTGCTATTTGTTGCAGCCATAGTCGGAGTATTAACATTGCTAGCAGGGCTAAGAGCAGATAGCGTTGGTATCGATACGCCTACATATGTGTCAGCATTTGAATTGATTTGCCATGATAATTTTGATTATGTATATGGCATGGAGTATTCGTTTAAGTTGATAATGCTGCTAATCTCTAAGGTTTCCAATAATTATACTTTTTTTTTACTGTTGATGGCATTGCTTACTAATGGGCTGATTATTTTGCGATTGTGGGAGTTTAAAGAGCTTTCAAGATTTGAATGGATGGTGGTAGCATATTATGTAACTTTTTATTTTTTTGAGTTTAATATTATGCGACAGATGTGTGCGGTTGCAATTGTTTTTTGGGGATCTAGATATATTTCCAAAGGAAAATATATTAAGTTCGTTTTATGCTTGATTTTCGCAATGCTGTTCCATACATCCGCACTCTTTGGAATGAGCTTGTTAATTATAGAGTACACAAGATGGAAAAAACTGTCTAAAAGACAAAAATACTTTTTGATGTTGGGAGCATCAATTGTCCCAATTGCGGGAATATATATAATAAATAAATTGTCGAAATACTCTCGATATTTATCCAATATTGAGTTTCAAATCGGAACGATTCTGTTTGTAAAGATTGTGTTTTTAATTTTGAGTCAATGGAAAATGAAGAAAATTATAATTTGCAGGGAATCAAAAACAGAACGGACAGATGACATTGGAAAAGCGATAGAATTGGGACAACAAATTGATTTGATAAAAATTTACTATTTTTGTGGACTTTTAATGGGACTATTAGGATATATGGCTCCATTTGCAGATAGAATGTCTTTGTACTTGTATATTTTTGAATGTGCGTATATTGGATCTCTGATGAAATATCGCAAAATCGATACAGGCATTCCAATTGCAATAGTGATGTTATACGGAGCAATATTTGCAGTTAATTTAAAGAGTGGAGGACAAGGACAAATGCCATATCTCTTTTTTTGGCAATGAAAATAAAGTTAAATATTTTTGTTTATAGAAAAAGTTAGTATGGTGCAAAAAAAGGAAGGCAATAATCATGGAAAGTGATATTAAGGTGTCAATTTGCTGTCTGACATACAATCATGAAAAATATATTGAAAAAACCTTGAATGGATTTCTTATGCAGAGAGTGGATTTCAAGTATGAGATAATTGTACATGATGATGCATCTACAGATAGTACGGCAGAAATTGTTAGAAGTTTTGAAAAAAAGCACCCGGATGTTTTGCATGGAATCTATCAAAGCGAAAATCAGTATTCCAAGGCGGTCAACATTCATAAACAATTCACGCTTCCGAAATTAAAAGGAAAATATATTGCCTTGTGTGAGGGGGACGACTATTGGACAGACCCATACAAACTACAAAAACAAGTCGATGCATTGGAAAATAACACAGATTGTTTTTTCTGTGTGCATAGAGTAGCAGAAACAAAGGAAGATGGAACCAAAACAGGTGTTCTCTTTCCACAAAGTAATCTGCATACTGGAAAAATCGATTCTACAGATTTTTTACAAATGACATGTGCTTATTCGTTCCAAACGAGTTCTTACTTGTTTGATGGCGATAGATGGCGTGATTATCAAATGAATCCGCCAAGTTTTATAGAAGTATGTCCAGTTGGCGATGAAGCTTATATGCTGTATTTCGGTGAAATTGGAAAAATCTATTATATTGAAGATATAATGTCATCCTATCGGAGAGGCGTTCCAGCAAGTTGGTCAAAAATACAAAATAGTGGAGACGTATGGAAAAAAAAGGTCACGCATTATAAAAAGATGGCTGAAACAATGCGGCTGTTTGATGATTATACAAAGCATAAATATCATAAGATTTGTAAAAAAAGAGAACTATACTACTTAAAAACCGTGTGGCTACTCGAAGGAACGATGAGAACGTCTTTTCGCGAATATTCATATGATATACTTAGCACTCTGCCATTAAAGTATATCGTTGTATTACTTGGTGCTGCTGTTTTTCCGAAGCTTTCTCAGAAACTGTATATAAAAAGATTGCAAAATATAAGTGAGAAAAATGGGTATTGATAAGGATGAAAAGAAATGGAATAATTATTAACTTCTTTTGGCGCTTTGCGGAGCGCTGCGGTGCTCAACTTGTAACCTTTATCGTATCTATCGTACTTGCGCGTATCCTCGCACCAGAAGATTATGGTCAAATTGCGCTGATTACAGTCTTTACCACCATCATGCAGGTGTTTGTAGATAGTGGCTTAGGTACTGCACTAATTCAAAAAAAGGATGCTGATGATCTGGATTTTTCGTCAGTATTCTACTTTAATTTTGTGGTTTGTCTGGTCCTGTACGCCATCATGTTTATGGTGGCACCAATCATTGCAGCCTTCTACAACGATTTCTCTCTGACTCCGATTATCCGGGTCATCAGTCTGACCATTGTGATTTCTGGTGTGAAGGGCATTCAGCAATCCTATGTGTCGAGGAATATGCTTTTTAAGCGCTTCTTCTATGCGACATTGGGCGGAACCGTTTTCTCGGCGTTTCTGGGTATTGGATTGGCGTATGCAGGTTTCGGAGTATGGGCGATTGTAGCACAACAGCTATCCAATACAGCCATTGATACCTTGATATTGTGGTTGACAGTTAAGTGGCGTCCCAAGAAGATGTTCTCTTGGGAAAGACTAAAAGGGCTGCTTTCATTTGGATGGAAAATGCTGGCGTCTGCTCTTTTGGATACGCTCTATGGTAATATTCGCAGCCTGATCATCGGTAAAATGTATTCTTCTGCAGATTTGGCGTACTACAACCAAGGCGATAAGTTCCCAAGTGTGATTGCAAACAATATCAACACATCCATCGATAGTGTTCTTTTGCCCACGATGGCCGGCGTACAAGATGACTCCAGTCGAGTAAAGGCAATGACTCGCCGGGCTATTAAAACCAGCACCTATATTATGGCTCCGCTGATGATGGGATTGGCGTTCTGTGCAGAACCGATTGTTCGTCTGATTTTGACAGATAAGTGGTTACCCTGTGTGCCTTTTTTACGCATTTTCTGCATTACTTATATGTTCTATCCAATCCACACAGCAAACCTGAATGCAATCAAAGCAATGGGGCGCAGCGATTTGTTTTTGAAGCTTGAAATTGCGAAGAAGATTGTTGGTATGACGCTGCTGCTTTCCACCATGTGGTTTGGCGTTATGGCAATGGCTTATAGCTTGCTGATTAGCAGTGTTACAAGCCAAATTATTAACTCTTGGCCCAATCGTAAGCTTTTGAATTATCGTTATTTGGATCAGCTGAGGGATATCCTGCCGGGCATTGCTTTGGCAATCTTTATGGGATGCTGCGTGAATCTCGTTGGCCTGCTTCACCTGTCAAATACTTTGACTCTGCTGATTCAAATTCCGATGGGTGCAGCAATTTACATTGGAGCATCGGCTGCGTTGCATCTGGAATCCTATGAATATCTGATGGGCATGATTCGCCCTGTCTTGAAAAAAATTGCAAGAAAGTAAAGGCGATAAAAAATGAAAAAGATCCTTTTATTGGGTGGTTCTGCACAGCAGGTGATAGCCATTGAAACTGCAAAAAAGCTTGGCTACTACACTGTTCTGTGCGACTTTCTGACGGACAACCCCGGTCAATATGTTGCAGATAAGTTCTATCTTGTAAGTACCACGGACAAGGATGCCGTCCTTGAGGTAGCGCAGAAGGAAAAAGTTGATGGCGTTTTGGCCTATGCATCTGACCCCGCTGCACCCACAGCAGCTTATGTGGGTGAAAAATTAAAATTGCCAACAAACCCTTATTCCGCGGTAGATATTCTCTGCAATAAAGATCGTTTTCGTGCGTTTTTGCAAGACAATGGATTTAATGCGCCAGTATCTATGGGATATCAAACTATTGAGGATGCGATGGCGGATACTTCTCGATTTCGGTTGCCGGTCATCGTTAAGCCGGTAGATTCTTCTGGCTCAAAAGGAGCTACCGTGCTGCATAGCTGGGATAAGGTAAACGACGCATTAAAATTTGCTTTTTCATTTTCTCGTGCCCACCGAGTGATCGTTGAAGAATATATTGAGAAAAAACATCCGTACCTTATCGGTGGCGATATTTTTGTTTTAAATGGAAAAGTGGTTATATGGGGGCTTCTTAATTGCCATAGAGATTCCCGGGTGAATCCATTGGTTCCTGTCGGGAAAAGTTATCCGTTAATTCTGGAGGAAGGCGATGTGCAGCTTGTTCAACAAACGTTGCAAAGCATGATGGACAAACTGGGAATTCGATTTGGCTCGGTCAATGTTGAATTGGTTATTGATAAGAACAATCGAGTATGGCCTATCGACATTGGACCGAGAGCTGGCGGAAATATGATACCGGACTTATTGGGAAAGATTTTTGGAGCTGATTTGGTTGAAATGGCAGTCCAAGCGGCAATGGGGCAACCTGTTTTAACTACGGTACATAAACCTGAGGGCTGTTATGCAACGCATAATTTACACAGTACAACTGATGGAATATATAAGCAAATTGTATTTAGCGATGAATTGAAAAAATATCTGCAAGAAATACATCTCTATAAAAAGCCCGGAGACCGTGTGGAACGTTTTGACAATGCGGCAAAATGTCTTGGAATTATCTTTATGAAATTTCCTGATGTTACAACAGCTGAAAATATTTTATCCCATATGGAAAAGCACATCGATGTTCAATTAACAACGGAGTGAAGTTATGAAAGAAATTGGCGGGTATATAGAGCTTGACACTTATACAGGTGCAATGCTTCATGAAAAAGCTATTGCCCTGAATTGCGGAAGAGGAGCGCTGGAATATCTTTGCGAAGCGAAGACGATTCGGAAGTTATATCTGCCGTATTTTCTTTGCGATTCTGTGCCAAATCTCTGCAAAAAAATCGATGTCGAATATGAGTTTTACCATATCAATAGGACATTTGAACCGGTTTTTACGAAGGAGATCGGCGCAAACGAATGGCTCTATATTGTCAACTTCTATGGTCAGCTTAGTAACGAGTATTTGCAAACTTGGAAGCAGCGGTATGATCGTGTCATAGTTGACAATGCACAAAGTTATTTCCAAATGCCCGTAGATGGACTGGACACGCTTTATACTTGCCGGAAATACTTTGGTGTTGCGGATGGGGCGTTTCTGTATACGGATGCAAAGCTGGATCGTGAGCTTTCGCAAGATGAGTCTTTCGAACGAATGCACTTTTTGCTGGGACGATATGAACGCAGCGCAAATGAGTTCTATAGTGAATATGTATCGAACAATAAGCTGTTTGCGACAGAACCGGTAAAGCGAATGTCCCGCCTGACAGAAAATCTTCTGCATGGAATCAACTATGATATCGTGGCAAAGAGACGGCAGGAAAACTTCGATTTCTTGGATGCTGAATTTCGGGATATAAATGAGCTGAATTTGAAAAGTGTTTATGGTGCGTTTATGTACCCGCTTTTGATTCAGAATGGCCCTGAAATCCGAAAAGCCTTGCAAAAAGAAAAAATCTACATTCCGACTTTATGGCCGAATGTGCTGAAAGAATGTCTGGCAGATAGTTTGGAATACCATTATGCGGCTGATATTCTTCCGATTCCAATTGACCAACGATACGGAAAAGAAGATATGAAAAGAATTGCTGAAATGGTTAAGAAAACCATGAGTATAAAAGAGGAGTGAAAGTATATGTCTGATAATATCTTAGTGACACGCTCGTCTATGCCAAATCTGGATGAGTACATAGAAGAAATCCGTCCTATTTGGGAAAGCCACTGGCTGACCAATATGGGCGTAAAACATAAGCAGTTGCAGGCAGAGCTGGAGGAGTATTTGGGTGTACCCCATGTGGCTCTTTATACCAACGGTCATCTGGCTCTGGAAAATGCCATTGCTGCCCTGAACCTACCGGAGGGTGGCGAGGTAATCACTACGCCGTTTACCTTTGCTTCTACCACCCATGCGATTGTTCGCAATGGGCTTGTCCCGGTGTTCTGTGATGTGAACGATAGAGACTATACCATGGATGTGACGAAGATTGAGGGTCTTATCACTGACCGCACGGTAGCCATCGTTCCGGTTCATGTGTATGGAAACATTTGCGATGTTGAGGAAATTGATCGAATCGCAAAAAAATACGGTCTGAAGGTGATCTATGATGCGGCTCACGCCTTTGCTGTGAAGTATAAGGGCGTGTCTACCGCCTGCTTTGGCGATGCATCCATGTTCAGCTTCCATGCTACTAAGGTGTTCAACACTATCGAGGGCGGTGCAGTCTGCTTTAAGGACGATAGTTGGGTTCAGCTGCTGAACGACCAGAAGAACTTTGGCATCCATGGACCTGAGTCGGTTTGCTTTGTGGGTGGCAATGCCAAGATGAACGAATTTCAGGCAGCTATGGGCATCTGCAATCTGCGGCATTTGGACGAGGAAATTGCCAAACGTAAGAAGGTCGTAGAGCGTTACCGTGAGCACCTTTCCGGCGTAGAAGGTATTAAACTCAGTGCGATTCAGGAAAATGTAGAGAGCAACTATGCGTATTTCCCGGTCGTGTTTGATGGGTATAAGTTCACCCGCAACGAGATTTTTGAGATGCTGTCTGAGCAGGGCATTACGGCCAGAAAATATTTCTATCCGCTGACCAACAGCTTTGAGTGCTATCGGAATTATCCGACCGCCGGAACTGAAAAAACGCCTGTTGCGCAGCATTTGGCATTGCGTGTGCTGACCCTGCCGTTGTATGCAGATTTGGCGCTTGAAGATGTGGATCGCATCTGTGATGTTATTCTGGGACAGAAAGCATAGTATATAGCTCGGAAAATCAACAAGCAGGGTATAAAAGGAGTGTGTTTTATATGAAACTGTTAATGCTTGGCACGACCGGACGTGGTACGAAAGAACTTCTTCTAGAGGCAAAAAGACGTGGGATTTACACGATCGTGACAGATAATCTTAGTGTGGAAAAAGCACCGCTGAAGCTTTTGGCAGATGAGTATTGGATGATCAGTACGGCGGACATTGATGTTCTGGAAGAAAAATGTAGAGAAGAAGGGGTTGCTGCCATTATGAATGGCATAAGCACCTTTAATATTTCTGTCTGCATGGAATTGTGCAAACGGTTGAATCTTCCTTGCTACTGCACGCCTGAATCATGGCATTATACGATTGATAAGCGGCAGTTTAAAGACCTTTGCATCAGCTGTGGTGTGCCGGTAGCGAAGGACTATTATCTCAGCAAAACTCCGACCGAAAAGGAATTGAGCGAGATTCAGTATCCTGTTGTAGTCAAGGCGATTGATCAAAGCGCAAATAGAGGCATGAGCTACTGCAATTCGAAGGAAGAAGTGCTTGCAGCGTGTGAGTATGCAAGGTCTTATTCAGCAAGCGACACGGTGATAGTCGAAAGAATGCTGAAAGGACATGAGTACACTGCTTGGTATGCGCTGGCAGGTGGAAAAGCATCTTTGGTAAACTTCGGAATTATGTTTGAACAGGAGGGATATCCAAGCAACTGTTATTCGGTCACAACAACAGAAACCAATAAACTGGATTTGTATTTAAAGGAAATCGATCCGTATATTACAACCGCCTTCAACAAAGCGGGATGCAAAGAGGGTTTGGCATGGATCGAAATGATGTTAGACGATGATGGGCATTTTTATGTACTGGAAACAGGATACCGGATGTCTGGTGATATGATGGCCTTGAATCATAAGAATGTCTGTGGGTTTAATACATATGCGTGGCTGGTTGATATTGCTACAGGAGTTAAACACGATTATTCCGACCTGCCTGATCCGGAAAGAAAGCTGCCAGAGAGATGCGGGTGCACCTATATTCTTTGGAGCAAGGATGGAGGAAAGATTTCCGAAATTACTGGATTAGACGATATTAAAAAGTTAGAAGGCATCAATTTAAACATTGACGGAATGCTAAATGTTGGTGACGTAGTAAAAAAACATCAGTATCTTTTGGTAATTACGTTTGATACTGCAACTGAAGATGAAATGATAGATGTGATCAAGAAAATCAATGCGTCCGTTGCAGTAAAAAATGATACTGGAACAGACATCGTTATCCGATTTGATGGATTCGAACGGTTGAAAGCAGTTGCAAAAGAAGCAAATAAATTGGGAGAAAAATGAGCAAGACAATCAAAGAGAACGAAAGGCAACTACTTAACACCGGCGATGTTCTAGTCTTTGCATTTGGTGCAATGATAGGCTGGGGATGGGTTGTCCTTTCTGGACAGTGGATCATAACCGGAGGAATAATCGGAACTGCAATCGGCTTTCTCATTGGTGGTTTCATGATATATTTTGTGGGGCTTTGTTATGCTGAACTGACAACATCAATTCCTCAAAGTGGAGGAATAAAGGTGTTCAGCTACCTAGCTCTTGGAGAAAAGGCGTCATTTGTGTGCACATGGGCTATCATTTTGAGCTATATTTCCGTTGTGTGTTTTGAGGTGGTTTCATTTCCTACCGTTCTTCAGTATATTTTTCCGAATTTCTCCATAGGAAGAATGTATACGATTTTGGGAGCGGACATTTACTTCAGTTGGACATTAGTATCAGTCATTATGGCTCTAGCGGTTACGGTTATGAATCTTGTTGGCACAAAGACTGCCGCTAGATTTCAAAAAATAATGACACTGGCAATAGCAGGTGTTGGCGTTCTTTTAATCGCTGGTGCTGTTTTTTCAGGAAATGTACAAAATCTGGACAATCAGCTTTTTCTGGGCACGACCGAAAGTGAAGCTATTGAAGGTATCGCGAAAATTTCTATCTTGACGCCATTCTTTTTGTTTGGATTTGATGTTATTCCGCAGATTGCAGAAGAAATAAAGATTCCGATAAAAAAAATAGGAAAGTTGATGATGATGTCAATCGTACTCGCAGTAGCTTTCTATGTACTTGTGGTTTTTAGTGTCGGATTCATTTTGAGCAAGACGGAAATCCTATATTCCATGGAGCATACGGGATTGGTGACAGCGGATGCCATGGCAAAAGCGTTCAATAGCGTAAATATGGCAAAGATCGTTATTATTGGAGGGATGTGTGGAATTCTCACAAGCTGGAATTCGTTCTTGATAGGTGGTAGCCGCGCGTTGTGTTCTTTATCTGCTTCAAATATGTTACCTTCCTTTTTTGGAGTGACAAATAAAAAGACTGGTGTGCCGGTTTATTCAATTTCATTTATTGGATTGATTTCTATTATATCGGCCTTTTTTGGCAAAGCGATTCTAACATGGTTTGTGGATGCCGGCAATTTTTCTTGTTGTGTAGCATACTGTATTGTCTCAGTTTCTTTCTTAATGATGCGAAAAAAATACAAGGCACTAAAAAGGCCATATGAAGTAAAACATTATAAAATTGTTGGTGGCTTTGCTGTGTTTTTGTCAGGTCTAATGGCTGGTCTTTATATTATACCCGGAACAAGTTGTACGCTTTCTTTTCCAGAAGGCATAATAATGATTATATGGAGTGGCTTGGGTCTGGTTTTTTACTTGTATTGCAAAAAAAGATATGCTACTAAAATATTTACTGACATAGATGACAGCATTCTGATAGAAGAGAAATAATAGTTAATATCATCTTCAGCAAGTACGCCAGCACCGATGACGGCATCCTGACCAGTCTGAAGATGGTGGAAGTAATGCTGGCCCAAAAGCTGCCCATGAGCAAGCCGGCTGAGCCTCTGAAGATCTATCCGCAGGTGCTGGAGAATGTCCGTGTCACTGATAAAAAGGCTGCACAGAACGACCCGGCGGCGCAGGAAGCAGTCAAGGCTGTGGCAGAAGCACTGGGCGATACGGGTCGCATTCTGTTGCGTGAGTCTGGTACGGAACCGCTGGTGCGCGTCATGATACCTGCCAGAAGTATGTGTCTTAGGTCGTGAGTACTATCGAAAATCAGGGCTATGGAGTTTAGAAATAGAATTGCTGCTGATTACACCTGTCTGTATAAAACTTACTTGTTTTGAGTACTGCCTTCATTCTAATGTAACAGGGAGACCGTGACGATGTTAAGAGGAATTTCACTTGATAAATTCAAGGCGTTTGACAATCTCAAAGAACTCTCAATAAAGCCGCTGACAGTTCTCTGCGGTGTGAACAGTGGTGGCAAATCTATCACTGGAAGATGTGGATTGCATCTGTAATATTGCTTTAACTTATAGAAAATAACAGTCTGATTATTAAAAGTTGTTTTCTAATTAAGCCTGCAAAATTGCAGATATCGATGGTTTACTTGTTGAGTACATTTTGCGATTTTTTTCAGCTATGAAGTTTTGGTTTTGCTGCCGGCTGCAAAAGAACCGCTTTTCAAGATTTGTAAGAAGAAATGGAAAATTTTCATAAATAAGAGGAAAACAATGGAAAGCGGAGTTGGAATTATTTCTGCAATTAATTTTTTGGGCAATTTGTGTGTGGTAATTATTACAATCACAACGTTTTATTTGACAATTATAAGCAATAAATTAAGTGTGACGAGTGTGCGGGAAAGTTTTTCCAGATTTTATGGGACGGAAATTCTTCTCCAAGTAAAAAATCGCACACTGCATCCGATTTGTATTAACGCGGTCACATTGTACTATTTGAGAGGCGGTCAAGTAATACAAAGAAGTTTTCGTAAATTTGACATTTCATATGTTATTCCGCAATGGGAGATTTCTACACTTTCATCGGAACGATATACTATGGTGGAATTGAATGATATCGAGTGTTTTGAACCTATACTGATTGAATTTGAGTGTGGAACGAAAACAATTTATGCGTATGAGGGCAACATTCCAGTTAAGGAAAAGATACTGTTTCTGAGTAAAGCATTTAAAGCAATAAAAAAGAGAACATATGAAATTGCGACCGTGATAACTTGTTCCCATAATGAAACCGTGCTTTCATCAGAAGTAGAGTATGCTGCTGCAATTAAAACAAAGACGGGTGAATATAGCTGGATATATATTACAGGTCATGGAATGATGAGTGATGATATTTGGGGATATAACGCACTTCCAGCGGAAATGTGCAAAAATGAGAAAGATATTGAAAAAATCCTTACATCAGAATTCGGCTTGGAAGAAGTACATGTGCAGCGCATACAAAAATAGCCTGTAATCGAAAAACACAAAATAATGGATTTCAAGGGAGGAGCATTATGAAAGACTATAAAATTGCAGTTGCGGGTACCGGCTATGTCGGTCTCTCCATTGCCACGCTGTTGTCACAGCATCACGAGGTCATGGCGGTGGATATTATTCCGGAGAAGGTTGACCTCATCAATCAGCGTAAATCACCCATTCAGGACGAGTACATTGAAAAGTATTTAGCAGAAAAGAACTTAAATCTGACTGCCACACTTGATGCTGAGGTAGCCTACAAGGATGCAGATTTCGTTGTCATCGCTGCACCTACTAATTACGACAGTAAGAAGAACTTCTTTGATACTTCTGCGGTAGAGGCGGTCATCAAGCTTGTCATCCAGTACAATCCCGATGCTATTATGGTCATTAAGTCTACCATCCCTGTGGGCTTTACTGCCAGCGTCCGGGAAAAATATCACTGCGACAATATCATTTTCAGCCCAGAGTTCCTGCGTGAATCGAAGGCGCTGTACGACAACCTTTACCCCAGCCGTATCATTGTTGGTACTGATGTAAACAACGCACGTCTGGTAAAGGCGGCCAATACCTTTGCTGGTCTACTCCAGGAAGGCGCTATTAAAGAGAACATCGACACCCTGATTATGGGCTTTACTGAGGCAGAGGCCGTCAAGCTGTTCGCCAATACCTATCTGGCTCTGCGTGTCAGCTATTTCAATGAGCTGGATACCTACGCCGAGATGAAGGGCTTGAATACTCAGCAGATCATCAAAGGCGTTTGCCTTGATCCCCGAATCGGTGACCAGTACAACAATCCCAGCTTCGGTTATGGCGGTTACTGCCTGCCCAAGGACACCAAGCAACTTTTGGCTAACTACGCAGATGTCCCGGAAAATCTCATTGAAGCGATTGTAGAATCCAACCGTACCCGCAAAGATTTCATTGCTGATCGTGTGTTGCAAATGGCCGGCTACTATGACTATGGCGAAGATAATGAGTACGATAAATCTCAGGAAAAGCCCTGCGTGATTGGCGTGTACCGCTTGACCATGAAATCCAACTCTGACAACTTCCGTCAGTCCTCCATTCAGGGCGTCATGAAGCGCATCAAGGCTAAGGGCGCAACGGTCATCATCTATGAACCGACGCTGGAGAATGGCTCCACCTTCTTCGGAAGCGAAGTTGTAAATGACCTTGAAAAGTTCAAAAAGAATAGTCAGGCCATCATTGCAAATCGTTACGATAGCTGTCTGGACGATGTACAGGATAAGGTCTACACCCGCGACTTGTTCCGCAGAGATTAATGCTTATTGCAGCTATGTGTTCAGCCACATGGCTGTGCTGCTCAAGTGTGCTACCTCTCCGTGGTGAGCAGCAGGCAACGGAGTGTGCACGCACTCTCCGGCTAAAGCATGATTGCAACTTTGAAATGGAAAGGGCATGTTTGGCTATAAACTATTGATATTCATAACAATTTTTGCTCTTTTCGGTGAATTCTTCTAATGTGACATCAGCAGAAATTATGGATGCGGGAGTGCAGTATAAAAGAAATAGAGCGCTTCGAACCGCTTAATAAAAAACATGTATTATGGAGACAAAGGTGTAATATGCCAGAGAGATGGACGGAGATTAGGCAGATCGATGATAATATATATGCCAATAGACGCAGAAAAGAAAGAACACAAGATGAAATTGACGCACTGAATAACAAACTAAAGAATTATGATAAAGAATATAATTCTTTGCGCTCACATAAGCAATTCTTAGGAAAAGAGACTTATGGGAATCCTACGGTGAGAAGTGAATTGATACAAGATGGATTAAAGAGTAGCAATTCAAGAGTTAGGGAAGCAGCTCAAACATTGCAAGAGCAAGATACAAATGTAAAATGGGATAAGGATGTCAGAGAAGAACTTATAAATATCTGTGTATACATCGATATAGGAGTTAACCAAATAAGTAACTGGAATATATCTAGCATATTATATAAAATAGGTAAGTTTGGATACAATGAGATAGATAATCTTGAGGGTAAAGAATGACAATCAATATAATGGCGAATAAGATACACTCAAAACGTTATATAAAAAAGAAAACAAATGAGTTCTTTCATTGCAAAAACAGGGATTGGATTGATCGAATCTATCTCTTTGATGGGGGAATCTTGTTTCGCGTTTTTGACGAGGGCGTTGCTATGGATTCGTTGTGTGATACGGATGGAATATATGCCTTAGTATGTAAGTATATAGAATTTCTGTTTTTTGATACAGAAATTATTGTTCATGGGATGTATGATAAAAAAAAACTATTATATATAAAAGGGGTTAGAATCTCAGAAATATGAATGAAAATCGGCAATATAAATCTGGACGAGATATATGTATAAGTGTCTTTTTAATTGCAATAATGATATTGCGATTGGTGACTGAAAACACAGCGCTATTCGCTCTCTTTGCACTTATAAGTTTTATTGCAGCGGTAGATGACATATATGTTGCTATTGAAAGAGAATTTAGCTGTTACAGAACGCGATTTTTGATTGTAAGAGGAACATTTGTTGTCGGGGCGATTGTATGCACTATTCTAGCGGCAGTTGCAATTATATTCAGTTGGAATATCAATCCTTTGGTAGTTGATGAATTATCTATTCTGGCTTTATTAGCAAGTTTGCCAAAAGAGTTGCATTGTTATATCTTGGGGAATTTCATACGAGGAAGCGAGGAAAATTGATCATGAATATGTTGGATGTAAAAGATTTGCTTTGCACTTATAGAGGCGAGCTGATTGATTTGTGCTTATATTTTTATAATAGTGTGAAGGACGAATCATATGAACAACAAGTTGAGTGTTTTCAAGTATTATGTGAGGAATATGGTTCTATAAAGTCAAATGAAACAGTGGTTTTGAAAAATACAATCTCCGAAAGGGAATTGGATATTCTTACTGATCAATATGGTGAATATGTTAATCAAGTGCTGAATAGCCTCCTGAAAAAGTCTTATAATGAAGGATATAGCAGTCATCAGTTTTATCATAATCTTTGGGCGGCATTTATTAATGGTGGAATTGTTACAGAGGAGAAAGAATATGCGTTTGCTATTTACTATATAATCATCGATAAAAAAATTCCGTATTTTGTTTTGGAACAGGGACTGCGAATGGATGACCAAACGTTTGACAATTACATGCTTGTGAGTCAAAATGTTGTTGCTAAACTTCGGTTTATTTTAAATCATGGTTTTACACAAAAGACGGAAGAAGCATCATTAATTGTTCAAGAACTAACTAAACTCGATACTTTTGAGGAACAGGTTATTGCAATGGTTGCAATCCTTTCAACAATGCGTGATGACCAGAAAAGATTGAAGAAATTCCTTGATAGAATAATGGATGGTCAATAAAGAGGGATGAATCAATGGAAACAGAAAAGAGAATAGTTCTGAAACCGCATGGAAGTATGCTAGAAATACAGAACGATGCCATTCCCGGAAATCGAAGTACAATAAAAAACACCTTAGTAAATTTAAAAGATAATCTATCCGATATAAGAAAAAAGAATCCGCTTATCAAAAGCAAAGGGGGGATACCATTACTTTATGATAAAAGTGAACATACAGTATATGTAGATGCAACCGACTCACATTCACTTATTATTGGTTCAACAGGGTCTAAAAAGACTAGATTGGTCGTTCTTCCATTGATCCATATGCTTAGCTATGCAGAAGAATCAATGATTATTTCTGATCCGAAAGCCGAAATTTATAACCGGACAGCGGCTATGCTTAAACAAAGTGGGTACAGGGTCACGGTACTAAATTTTCGTAATCCTTCTTTGGGCGAGAGCTGGAACCCTCTTGCCATCCCCTATGAGTTATACAAGAGCGGTAAAAGAGATAGAGCTTACGAGTTTATTAATGATATCGCAGCAAATCTGATGTGTTCTGAACTCAGCCATCAAGATGTTTTTTGGGAGTATTCTGCCTCAGATTTGTTGTTTGGATTGATCTTGCTTGCTTTCAAACAGAGTAAAAAAGAGCAGGTATCATTTGAAGATGTTCTTAATCTTAGAGCAGATATGTTTCAAGATGGCGACCCAGATAGATGTATGTGGGAAGAAGCAAAGAAGGACATACTTATTCATCATAGCTTGATTGGAACAATTGAGGCACCAAATAATACAAGAACATCCATTCTTTCTACATTTGACCAAAAAATGCGTATTTTTGCTTTTCAAGAAAATTTAACAGATATGCTGAAACAAAATACTATTTCGGTTGATAGATTGGGATTTGAAAAAAGTGCGGTTTTTCTCATTATGCCAGATGAAAAGACTACATACCATAGGCTTATTTCATTATTTGTAAAACAATGTTATGAACGATTGATTTATTTGGCTCAAAATTCTGAACGGGCAGCATTTAGAATACGGATTAACTATATTCTGGATGAATTTTCAACTTTACCAACCATTAGTGATTTTCCTGCGATGATAACAGCAGCTAGAAGTAGAAATATCCGATTCTTTTTGTTTGTCCAAAGCCAAAAACAGCTAGAGAGGCGTTATCAAGTTGAGGCTGAGACAATCGAATCTAATTGTAATAATTGGGTATTTCTTACAAGTCGTGAATTGAGCCTTTTAAAGTCAATTAGCGCACTTGCCGGCCAGACGGCAGAGGGAAGGCCACTAATTTCTGTATTTGCCCTACAGCACCTAGACAAAGAAAAAGGTGAAGCGCTGGTTTTCAGTGGTCGGCAGTTTCCTTATATCACAGATTTAGTAGATATAAGTGAAATTGATCATGACAGATATGAAATTTTAGAAATGAGCAAAAGAACGAAAGCCCTGGAAAAAACTTTTGATAGCGAAACCGGTGCTATTAGGGTATCAGAGGAACAAAAAATGGAAGATATAAAAAAAGAAATTGAACGAAAATTCAATGAATTGTTCGATTGATTTGTTGCGCTCTATCACGAAGGCGTTGCAGCCATTAAGGACAGCTTTAAGATAATGCCAGAAAAATCTCATCATAAGGCTGACTTGTTCTCTGATCTGTGATATACTGGGGCAAAAGAGATGCACCCCGACTCTGGTGCCACGGAAAAACGTGACTCTCAGTCCATTTCTTCACCGTCCTCCCCATCTTTTTCATCATCGTCCTTGAGTCCACTCCACCCTATGTACATCTCGTTGGTATCCTCGAATCTGAACCAGTCCAGGCGCTGCCCGCATCTGACGCAGAAGAATTGATGCCCATATTCGATACTGCCTTTGCAGCGAGGACACTGTGCCCATGCAGTTTCGTCCTTATAGATATGAACCTCGGTAACCCGCATAGGCCAGCGGTAGGAAGAGGGGGAGAAGCAGTTCAATGATGATGGTGGATAGTTTGACATCCGGATTCCAGTTATCGTCGAACCAATCGTATTTACTTTTCATTTGATTTTACCTCCATTGTGTGTTGGGATAACACAATGGTAGGGTGAAATCTGACGACTGTACATATAAGTACAGCCTACGCTGCTCGAAAGTTTGCACACCTCTACGTGGTGAGCAGCAGGCAAAACACAGTGGTGTGGCTAAGAATGCAAAGAATAACCTCAAAATAAGTGAAGAAGCAAAGGTATGTATAAAAAAGTTACGCTGATATTGAGAATTGTTCTGCTCGTTCTACTACTTCTTATAGCAAGAAAAATGGGGGTCTTTTCTGAAATTATCAAAATCACTTTTGTAAGCAACATTCTCAATAACACATATGTTTCTGGTGTACTCTGTAGCATTATTGCGGTAATCATAGTTTATAAATGGCAGGTTTGGTATTGCAAGATAAGATTGAAACAGGATATTAGATGTAACGAGTGTATTAGGGATATATATCATGGAATAGAAACAGCTTGCAAATATGCTCCTGATATCGATAAGGCACAAGAATATGAAGATGATGTTCAGTGCGAATGCAAACAAAAATATGTCGCCTACTACAAAAAACACCAAACTTCAATAGAAACAACAAATTTGGAATTGTGCGATGACAGAAATGATTTGCTGATGGATTCTATTCAGTCATGTTTTTTTGTTAATTTGAATTTTGAATTACTCGGAATAGTTAATAATGTGAAAACCGAGTTGAAGAATTTGCGCAGAGAATATCCAAAAATAATCCGGATGCTAGAACAATCTGATGCGGTAACAGATGAGAAAATGATGATGCAGCTTAATGATATGCTGTGTGATTATTTCGTGGAACTTAAGCTTATGGCGGGCTATTGGAAGCGATTGCTGGACTATTTGGAATATGACCCGACATTTATTAATCTCTTTGTAAAAACATATAACGAACGATATAGGATTGAAGAAGATTTAAAACAATCACAGGATATCTGTAGTAAACATATGAAGGAAGCTGCCGTAGAAGTTAGAAAAATAATGATGAAAAATGCAATCGAGAATTTTTGGAAGTAAAACCGTTTTGAGCTTGCATTTGGTTTAGACTTTTTTTGTCATAGAGGAATAACAACAATGAAGTATGTTGCATTTTTAGATATTTTGGGGTTCAAGAATACTCTCAAGACATTAGGTCAGGAAAGAAGCATCGAATATATCGAGAGTTACTCTCGTATTGTATATCAAGTCTTTTCGAGATACAATAGAGATGAAGAATGGCAAAATGCAGAAAAGAAAATAAATGGTTTTGTTGTTAGTGATTCGGTAGTTCTTTATACCAACGATACTATGAAGGAGTCCCTTTCAGATTTGCTCGATATTATAGTTGACTTATGCAGAGAGGAATTTTGCAGGAACAGTATTCTTATACGAGGAGCTATCGCAAAAGGTGAATTTAATAAAATTCCTGCGGTTGAACTTAAAAATTTGCAGAAACAGCTGATAGTTGGTGATGCCTATGTGAAAGCATATGGGATGGAGGATAGCTTTAAATCAATTGGTGTTCGGTTGAACGATGAAGTGTATCAAGATGTCGAAAATGCATTAATTAACTATGATATAGTAGATGAGTCGGTTGAAAATGAAAAGTATTATGTTCTTCGTTATATGAATATTGACTATCTGCTTAACACCGAAGGTGTTTTTCATAAGTTTATATTTGCTGCGAAAAAGTCAGGCTGGCTACCCCATTACTACAATTCTCTTTATATTGCAATGAAGGGCGTTACAAATACAAGGAAAGTAGATAAGCTATTTGATGTTATAATGACAGAGGTGTCAGGAGGAAGTCCATCAGAAAACTGGAGAGACGTTGATAAGTTTATAAAAAACGGCTTCAATCCAGGTGTTTTTTCGACTTATCAGACAAGGTTTTTGACATACTTGCGTAATCACCTTCGGATTTCAAATGAACACGATTAAGGATTACAATAGGATAATGCTAATAAAAAGTGGAGGTGACAAAATGTCCAGAACCAAAGGAAACAAGAACCGCGTCACCGCATCTGCCGACTTCGATGCTCAATTTGCATAGCTATCAAAAGATAAAGCCATGCTTGAAGAAGACCTTTCCAAGACCACTTCCCACATCGAAGAGTTAAAGGACGACATCAAGTCTCTATATGAGTCACTGCAACTGCATAAGGCAAAAACCCAATGAATGCAAGGAACGTGTTCTGTATGCACCACAAATTATAGCAATCCAGAAAAATAGAGCAGCTGCTTGACAAAAGGTGTAGAATCGAGATAAAGAAGCGATTCAAATGTTGCACAATGAGGCAAGGAAACTATTGATTCAAGCATTGGAAAGAAGTCATAATGTCCGGGAAGTAGCAAGGAACTACAGCGTGAATCGGAGTACTGTCTACCGCCTGAAAAAGCGTTTGGATGAAACTGGCTCAATTGAAACTCGAACCTACCTTCGTGGAAGAAAACCGGCATTGACCTCAGAAGAAGTTGAAAATATCAACCAGCCTGTAAAAGCCAGACCGGACATAACAATGCAGGAGATCATTTGAGACCCTTCACCTTACCGTCAGCAATGAAACTGTTCGAAAAACAGTTCGGCAATTGGGTTATCGCCGTAAGAAGAAAGCTCTTCATGCCAGTGAACAGGAGCGTCCGTAACCGCCCAGTGAGAGCACGTTCACAGAAAGACAAGAGGCACCCGACTCGGAATCGGGGTAAGCGGTCAATAAACTTCCGTCAGGCTTAAAAAGAGAGCATCTCGAAACCGAGATGCTCTCTTTTTGTAAGCGGCCAATAAACTCCCGGCTGTAAGGCAACCCCATTTAGTGAGATAATAGAATCTAAGAAATCACAAAAGACCAAGAAGTCTGAGAAGTCCCAAAACGCTCAGAAAAATCTCAGAAGAACAAACGAGACAATCTGAGAAGTCTAAGAAATCTCAAAAATGGAGTGAGAAATATGGCTGGCGAATATCATTGCATAAATCGGCGCGAGTTTGCCATCTGCACGGAGAAAACCTGCCACAGCATCGGAGAATTTTCGCCACCTTGCTGGACCACCCTTCCACCAAAAAGCTCTGTCGGCAATCCCACCGACAGAGCTCGGAGATACTAATCTTCTGCTTCGGGTATTGGAATATTGTACAGCTGTAAGGCAACAAAGACCATTGAGCGAGTTGTTCTCTAGGCTGTAGTTTTCCACAATTTCAAGGGCTGTTTTTGCGGCAGAGTGCCCAGAATTTCAGTACAAAATTCTCCTCAAAAAAGGCTACCAATGGTGGCCTTTTTCTTGTATAATGGGACTGGAAATGGAGGGAGCACAGATGAATAAGATCGATACCGGAATTGCAGAACTTCTGGCAAAGCAGCCCTCCGACGGTGCAGAAAAGGATGCTTACATCGCAGAACTCCAGAAAACTGTGAATGTCAATGAATATTTGAGCCACTTTGCAGAAAAGTGGCTCAAGTGTATATTAGCATTCACATCCTTGTATTTGCTGGAATTTCGTTCTCTTCTCCTGTATAATCTTATTAAGGAATGCAGAAGAAAGGTGGCAAGAATATGGCAGATATTGATAGGAGAACCCTGTCTCCAGAAGTAGCCGCTCTCTTGAAGAAAAGAATCAAAAGCTAGAAGAAGAAAACCGTGCCCCAAAAGATGCACTTGTTCGGATGCAGTCTTTGAATGAGCAGCTAATCTGTCTGCGGAAGCGTATGTTTGGTCGCTCCAGTGAAAAGATCGAATATGTTGACTGCAAACAGCTTGACTTCTTCAATGAAGTTGAAACCTACTGCGATGCAGCAGCACCAGAACCAGGAAAGACTGTCCCTGTAACAGCTTATGCTCGGAAAGCAAAACGAACAAAAGCTGAACTTACAGAGGAAATGGAACACCAGAAGGTTCTCTGCGAACTGCCGGAAGAGGAGCAGATCTGTGCCAAGTGTGGGACGAAGATGACACCAGTCGGTGAAAAGTATGTCCGGACAGAGCTTATTATTGTTCCGGCCAAGATTTCTGTAATTGATTATTATGTGGCAACATACAAGTGCGCTCACTGCGAGAAAGAAGTAGGCGAAAGCTATATTGAGCAGGCCAAAGCGCCTGTACCTGTTATGAAGAAAAGTATGGCAGCAGCTTCTACCGTTGCCTATGTTATGCAAGAAAAGTTCCAAAAAGGTGTACCTCTTTACCGGCAGGAAAAATACTGGAAAGGTCAAGGTATTGATCTCCACCGGAACACAATGGCAAACTGGATTATTCGGAGTTCGAGATGGTTTGTTCCGTTATGAAATATCTTCCGGGAAGAACTCTTGGAATGCGACATTGTGAATGCCGATGAAACCCGCTGTCATGTTCTGAAAGAAGATGGACGAGAGTCAAAACAGATGTCAGAAATGTGGGTGTTCTGCTCTCCGGAAAAGAATATTGCGCTGTACCAGTACAAACCCAGCCGTGGGGGAAAAGTTGCCAGCGAGATGCTCAAGGGCTTCTCTGGCTACTTACAAACCGACGGTTATTCGGCATACAATGCTGTCAAGTCCGCGACTCATGTCGGCTGCTAGGCACATGCAAGGCGTAAATGGGTGGATTGTTTTGAGGACAAAAAACCTGTTGAAAGAAGCCAGTCGGAGAAAGCGTTTGCATATGTTGAGAAGATATTCGCTTTGGAAGCCAGTTGGAAAGGCATGCCGCCGGAGGAACGCCAAAAACACAGGATTACTGAAATGAAGCCTGTTATGGATGCTTATTGGGATTTTCTTTCCAGTTTTGCGTCCGAGAAAGATTCAAATCTGCAAAAGGCGCAGACGTATTCCTTGAACCAGCGGAAGCGATTAGAAGCTGTTTTACTGGATGGAAGGCTTGAACTTACAAACAACATTGCAGAGCGCACCGTGAAGCCCTTTGTTATATCTCAGAAGAATTTCCTTTTTTGTGATACAGCCAAGGGTGCTGATGCAAGTGCATTGTGTTTTAGCATGATTGAGACGGCCAAGCGCAATGGGCTTGATTCTTTTGGTTATCTGCTCTTTCTCCTGCAGGAACTTCCCAAATTGGGAGATGAACCTGCTCGTGAACAGCTTGAGCGGCTCTTCCCGTGGTCTGATACGATTCCAGCATATTGCCATCTTACATGATTTTGAGAGCATCTCGGTTTCGAGATGCTCTCTTTTTAAGCCTGACGGGAGTTTGTTGACCGCTTACTAGTAAGTCGGGGTTGACTTCAAAAAGTCTGAAATTATTTCGGATTTTAGGAGTCTATTCCGGCTTTTTTGCGTTTATAGGATCGGAATTGGCAGATTACACAATTTTCCGGCTTATTTCTCGTCGCTTCGATGAAAAACAATTGCTCCTCTTTACGGATTACATTTTGGCTGTTATACTACAAATGTGAAAATAGCCGTAAGGTGACGAAACACCAACGGTCGAATATAAATCCGAAAAAAGGAGGTGTGTTAGCAGACAGGAAATAGTCTGGTTGTTCAGTATGTGAAAGGTTAAATCTGAACAACATTTTGCAATAGACGGAAGTACATAAACGATGACAGCCGGCCGATGGAAAGATGATATCGGCAAGAAGGCTGATAGCAGCTGGCGCTGCTGGTTGTCTGTGCAGCGATTTGTTGCACGGCACCGTGTTTTGAGATGTCGATTATGTAGGTTGAAGTACGTCTACTTGCTTGCATGACTATAGAATGTCAGGCTAATACACATCCAGTCTTCATATATAAATTGTCGGACAGCGTCGAAGACCGGAGTAGATTTGGAAACAAGTAATGCGTAGGCAACTTGATCTGAATTTACTCCGGTCTTTTTTTATAAAAACTTTGGTGAAGGAGGTGAACCGAGGTGGCATCCGATGTACATAAGAATACGGATACCAAGGTGGAAACCGTCAGTGCCAACTCGGTTTGCCGTCAGTTGCCGCAGAAAACTGCCGAACAGGGGTTGGCAGCTGCAGTTGCGTTTGCGGAGGAAGTTCAATGGTCGTTGGCAATACGCAGAACGATTTCGGGGGTAGGGTTTGGAGAGGCCTTGAAGCTGCTGATGAACGACCGGGATATGTCTGTGGAACAGATGGAGTCAGAGTCTGGGCTCTCTGTATCTACGGTAAAGAGGCTTCGTGCAGGACAGGATGCAAGTGTGGAGCAGATCGTTGCCATCTCGGTGGCACTGCACCTTCCGCCACCTGTAAGCGGTGATTTATTGAGGATGTGCGGAATCACGCTGGATTTCAACAATCAAAAGAATACTGTCTATCAGATGATTCTGACGGAGTATTACAAAGAGGGCATCGAACAAGTCAATGTCTGCCTTGCAGCATGTGGATGTGCGCCACTCAAAACTGCCTGTTAATGCGGACAAAACAGAATATACCTATGAGGCGATTAGACCATAAAACGGTCTGGTCGCCTCTTTTTTTTGAAATTTTTTCTGAGGTAAGGGCTCAAGAAGTGAGCCCTAAACGGTAATAAAACGGCGTAGTAAGGCTGCATAAGAGCATCTGACATGACGGTATTTTTCATAAAAGTACGAAATAACGATGCTTTGCGTGCTGCTTTTTAGAGCTCATCTGATGAACTGGTGATTTGAGGTGTTCTCGGTTATCATGTAGTCAGTTCAAGGGACAAGCCCCAAGAACAAAAATATCGTAAGGCCCGATTCTAGAGAGGGTTAAGGATACCATAACGGAGTTTTACCAGCCGGCAGACGCTGTCTGCTGCGGTAGAACGACCGGTCTATGGGTGTACCTCCCATCTCTGGAATCGGGCCTTTTTGCGTTTTGCAGGCTGGTTCAGTGCACGGCGTGAACCCCTATCCAGTCTCCGTCATCGGTATCCTTCCCCTCCCTGAGTCCGGGGGAAAGGACACGAAAATGACTGACGTGATGAACTGCGTAGACAAGCTGCTGGAGAAGAAGATCACCGGCTACAAGCAGCGCATGGCTGTGAACCCCTGCGGTGATTATCGTTAGCCTTCCAAATTTTCAACTTTTCACGACTTATCGAAAATTTGGAGGTTTATATGAACTACAATAGCGGAAATGCCCGCCGTAACTTCTATGCGAAATGGGACAAGCTCCGGGAAGAATACCGGGCTGCTGGCATGAAGGAGGATGCTATCCAGAAGATGTATGAGTACGATCTGGCGGTATTCAATGATGATCGTGCCCACCATCGTTATGATGTTGAGATTCCGAGTGCAGACGATTCCGAAAATCGGAACGATTATGCTGACTTTGTGCGAGCCACTACCGTAACGGACACCTATCACGAAACGAAAACGCGGTTTGCATGGGTGGGTGAAGTCCAAAACGAACGCCTGCAAGCCGGATTAGAGAAGCTGTCTGATGATGACCTTAAACTTTTGACGCTCTATGTCTATGAGGGGTATAGCACGGTGGAATTATCTAAAGCTTATGGCATTGCCCACCAGAATATAAGTAAGCGTATCATTAAAATCACTAATTTTTTGAAAAACTTTGATTTTCAGGGTGCAGATTGACCTTTCAACTGGGTTCGTAAGTGAAGGGACAATTTCCCAAGCGGCACTCACCGCAGGGCAAAACGTCCGACCTCAGGGACCTTGAAAACTGAATAGTTCCGTCGTCTGGTACTCCGATAATGGTACTTCCGTAATTCGCGGCCCGGTCACAAAGCAGACGGGGTGGCTGAAATGCCAATGAAGCGGTACAAGTCCGCTGCCAGATGTTTATGCCCCACTCGCAGGGAGCCGAGGGCGAATATGCGAGACCTTTAATCATATTGATCCGGGAACTGTCGGGTACGTTCCACGCATCCGGCAGTTCCCGTTTTTTTACGTACTCTTATTTATTCTTTATCCGAATATTCACTTTTGATACATAGGAGGACACTTTTATGGACGAGTTGAACCCCACGGTGCGCGAGCAGGAGATCTACGAGGAGATGGAGCTGACCCCTGAGATGGTCAAGTCCATCCGCACCCTCTGCAGCACCTGTCTGCGGCACTTTGTGGATGCAAAGGCGTTCAAGATCGCGCTTGTACCCAGCGCAGACCGGAGCATGGACACCTGCACCGTCTGCCAGATGCGGCGCGGCTACGATTATGTGGTCATGCACCGCTGACCCAACTATACCACCATACCGTGAACGAAGCCCGCTGCGGAACATCCGGCAGCGGGCTTTGCACATAACAACATGGAGGTACAATTTTGC
>ERZ773239.455-NODE-455-length-43290-cov-7.260321_pt1 | contig 43290 bp, 33 predicted proteins | sample MGYA00580521_ERZ773239 | MGnify/ENA primary metagenome ERZ773239 (study PRJEB29015, sample SAMEA2737801) | human gut metagenome | biome: human gut; feature: human-associated habitat; material: faeces | place: China | collected 2012 ... | reverse complement strand
CTATATAGTTGTGTTATATCAAAATGTTGTCAACAACAATTTAATATAACACAACTATATATAGAAAATTAATATATTATAAAATATTAAATTAAAAAAAGAATTTATAGTATTACATAATAATTTAAAATTTATTTGATTAAAATGTGAAATATAAATACCAAATATCTCAAAAGTATGTTAAAATTGTAATAAATTAACAAAATGGTAATATTATTATAAATGTAAAAGAAAGTAGTGAGATAACAAGTTTTATGCTATATATGGGAGGAAGGTATGAACTTTAAGATATTAAATGATAATATTAATTTTTCAAATGAATTTGTTAAATTAAATGAAATAAGGGGTATATTTTTAGAAGAGGCTCTTAACTCTGTTTCTACATTTAGAAATAAATTCAAAGAAAAATTTAATGATAATGAACAAGTAAAAAAGGATGCAGAAGCTTTTGGATATGAATATTTAAAACAATATATATCAAAAGCTATGGGCATTATAAAGGATTTTGATGTAAAAAATATAAATGAAGATGAATTTTTTAAAGATTATTATTTATTAAAGTATTGTACTTGGGAAAATACAATAAATGAAATAAAAAATAATGAAAAGTCCTCTAAAGATGAAAGTAATATAATATTACCTAAGTTAAATATTAGTTCAGGATTAATAAAAACTCCTTATGAAATTAAAGAAAAAGAAATAGAAATAGAATTTAATGAACAAAAAATTAAATCCAATATTTCTAATGAAATTTTAGATAAGCTTTCAAATTCAATGATGGAAAGTATATTTAATATTAATTTTGCAATTATAGATTTTTTAAATGATAATAATGTAAAAGATGTAGAAAATTATAGTGATATAAAAAAGATGAAAAAATCTAACAAATTAATTAAAGAATTATTGAAAAATGAAGTTTCAAAGGGAAGAGAAATTGCAACAATTAAAGAGATAATACAACTTAATCCTTATAATGAAAATATATATAAAGCATTATTATATAAGTATGGAGATAAGGATAATGAATTAGAAAGATTAGGTGAATTTTTAGGATATAACAATATTCATAATTATAAAGAAAAGCTATTAAATGAATATTATAAAACATTAAATACTAGTACAAATGATAGTATAGTTAAGGCAAAGGAAAATTTAATTTTATTTGCAAATAAGTTAAGTATTAAAGACTATAATATGTATATTGAAAAATTAGATGAGTTATTAAATAAAGAAAATTTAAAAGATACTAATGAGTTAGAATTAAAAGAAAATGAATTAAATGATGAAAAAGTTATTAATACAAAAAATGAATTAAATGAAAATAAAATAGTAAAAGAAACAGAAGTATTAAATAGTAATGTTATAAATGAAGTTGATCCAAAGGAAAATATTGAAGTATCTACTGTAGATTTAGACACAGAACCTAATGGAAATAATGAATTAAAAGGAAATAAGAAAAATGCTTCAAATAAGGGATTAATTATAACTACTTGTGTTTTATCTTGTATTTTAGGCGTTTATTTATTAATGACATTGTATTTTAATAGTCATTTTTTCTTTAGAACATCAATTAATAATATAAGTATATCAGGAAAAAGTAATAAATCTGCTCAAGAATTAATGCGTGATAATGCAAATGAATATGTTCTTACTATTGAAGAAAGAAATAATAAAACAGAAACAATAACTGGAGAAAGTATATCACTTAAATATGATTTTTCTAATGATATTGATAGAATATTAAAAAGTCAAAATCCATTTTTATGGATATCATCAATATTTAGACATAAAAATTATGAGTTTACTGATGGAATTAATTATGATGAAAGTTTATTAAATAAATATATTTCAGAATTAGATGCACTTAACGAAAGTATGGTAACTAATCCTGTTAATGCAAAGCTTAATTATAATGATGGTAAATATGAAATAATAAAAGAAGATATAGGAAATAAAGTAAATAGGGATTTATTAAATTCAAAAATATTAGAAAAAATAATAAGTGCAAATAAAACATTAAATTTAGATGAAGAAGGATGTTATGAAAGTCCTATTTATACATCTAAATCAAAGGAAGTTATTGCAGCAAAAGATACTGCTGATAAATATGTAAAGGCAAAAATAACATTTAATGTTAATGGAAATTCTGAGAATATTGATGGTAATATGATTAGTCAATGGATAGTTGTAGGAGAAGATTTTAATGTTTCTTTAAATGAAGATGCTATTAGAGAATATACAAACCAATTAGGAGACAAGTATGATAACATTGGAGAAACAAGAACAGTTACTAGATGGTCTGGTGAACAAATTAAAATTAGTACAACTCCAGGAATTTATTATGTAGATAGAAATACAACTATTTCAGAAATTGAAGATGCAATTAAAAGTGGAAAATCTGTAACTAAGGATTTAACATTCAAAACACCAACTGCAACTGATGAATATGTTCTTAATACATTTGTTGAAGTTGATTTAACAAATCAAACTGTAATATATTATAAGAATGGTGAAGTTATAACTCAAGGAAATGTAGTAACAGGCAATGTAAGTCAAGGTCATGCAACTCCAGCAGGTGTATATAAGTTAGATTGGAAAGCAAAAGACTATGTATTAAGGGGGCAAGGATATGCTTCACCAGTAAACTTTTGGATGCCTTTCAATGGGGGCATTGGACTTCATGATGCAAGTTGGAGAAGTCAATTTGGAGGATCAATATACAAGACTAATGGTTCACATGGATGTGTAAATATGACATATAGTGTAGCAAAAGCTATTTACGATAATATAGAAGAACACACAACAATAATTTGTAAGTATTAATTTATAAATAAAATGGTATAGATCTTATCAAATTAAATTATTTGAAATAAATTTGATAAGATCTTTTTATTAAATATAACTAAAACATTAATAAATTTAAGAAAAAATGGTATTTACAAAGAAAATCTTCATGGTATAATACCAATAAGTGAATTTGTAAAAATAACTCGTATAAAATCGGTAATCGGTCCGAAAGTTTCTACCTGCTGACCTTAATTAGCAGACTACGAGGTGTTGTTAAATGCATAAAATTATGTGAAATTGGATATTCAACACTTCTAATATATTTAGAAGTGTTATTTTTTTATTAATGTTAATTTAGGAGAGATAATACAAATGGAAAGTTTAAAAGAACGTATATTACAAGATGGAAAAGCATTAAGCGAAACAGTTTTAAAGGTTGATTCATTTTTAAATCATGGTGTAGATGCAAAATTAATGTATGAAATAGGAAGTTGTTTTAAAGAGTATTATAAGAAGCATGGAATAACAAAAATATTTACAATAGAAAGTTCAGGAATTGCACCTACTGTAATGACTGCAATGCAAATGGAACTTCCAATGGTTACATTAAAAAAGCAATCTTCTAAGATATTAAATGGAAATGTATATCAAACTACTGTACATTCATTTACTAAGGGATCAGATTATGAATTAACTTTATCTAAGGATTACATTTCAGAAGATGATAATATATTAATAATAGATGACTTCTTAGCTAATGGAGAAGCTGCATTAGGAGCAATAAGATTAGTTGAAGAAGCAGGAGCTAAAGTTGGAGGAGTTGGAATAGTAATAGAAAAATCATTCCAACCAGGAAGAGCTATTTTAGATAAAAAAGGATATGATGTATATTCATTAGCTAGAATTGGAAAACTAGGAAAGGGAATTATAGAATTTATATAAGAAAAATTTTACAACTTCCTATATATAAATTGGGAGGAAATGCCATGAAATTAAATATGAATAAAGAAGAACTTAGAAAATTTCTATTGCATGCACCACAATCTAGTATTATTAAATATGAAGAAAATATTCATCCAGTAGATATACTAGATGTTTTACGTGATTATCCAAAAGATAAAAAAGATATTTTAAATAGATTACCAGAAGAATTAATTGCAGATATTATAGATGAAGCTGAAGATGATGAAAAATATTTAATTTTAATGGAATTTTCAGAAAATAAGCAAAAAAATATTGTTGAAGAAATTTCATCAGATGAATTAACAGATTTACTTGGAATGTTAGATGAAGAACAAGTAAATAAAATATTAGCAAAAATGACAGATGAAGATTCAAGAAAGGTACGTCAATTATTAAGTTATGATCCAGATACTGCAGCAGGAATAATGGCAACAGAATTTGTTTCACTTAAGGAAAATATGACTGTAGAGGAAACATTAAAGTATCTGCAAAGCTGTGGTGAAGAAAGTGAAAATATTTATGATTTATATGTGGTAGATAGTTTTGATAGACTTAAGGGTGTAATATCATTAAAGGAATTAGTAACTCATAATTTCAATACAAAAATATCAGATATAATTCATACAAAGGTAGAAGGTGTACTTTTTAACACTGATCAAGAAGAAGTAGGACATAGATTTGAAAAGTATGGATATTTAACAATGCCTGTAGTTGATAGTTATAATAGACTTTTAGGTATTGTTACAGTTGATGATGTTATGCAAATATTAAGAGATGAAACTACAGAAGATATACATCGTTTAGGTGGAGTAGATGAAGGTGAAAAGGTTGATGGGGCATTAAGGGATTCTGTTAAAAGTAGATTACCATGGTTAATTATAAATTTATTTACTGCAATTTTAGCTTCAGCAGTAGTTGGCTTTTTTGAAGGAACAATTCAAACTGTAGTTTCTTTGGCAACATTTATGCCAATAGTTACAGGGATGGGTGGAAATGCAGGAACACAAACACTTACAATAATAGTTAGAGGATTAGCCTTAGGAGAACTTAATTTTAAAAATATGAAAAAAGTATTTTTAAAAGAAGTTGGGGTAGGATTAGTATCAGGAATAGTAATTGGAGTTATTATAGGAATTTTAGGATTTATTTGGGAAGGTAATTTCATGTTTGGAATAGTAATTGGAGTTGCAATGATATTAAATATGATAGTAGCTACTATTACAGGATATTTAGTTCCAATTGTTTTAAAGAAGTTTAAGGTGGATCCTGCATTAGCATCATCAATATTTGTTACAACATTTACTGATGTTTTAGGATTTTTCTTTTTCTTAGGATTAGCAACAATATTAATTCAATATTTAATGTAAAATTTAATAATATAAATAATTTAACCCCAAAAGTAATTTATTTCTTTTGGGGTTAAATTATTTATATAAAAGAAAATATGTATGATAAAAATTATAAATCAATAGGTAAAAGTTAATTTGTTTTATATAAAAGAAAAACAAGGGCATTAGCAGACTACCCTTGTTTAAAAACCTATTTATGCCTGGTAGGTTTATATAATTATTGTACCATAAAAATACAGTAATTTAAATGTTATATAGAGATAATTTTATTAAATAGGATTTTTTATAAGATTTTACAAAAGATAAGTTAAAGGATATAAAATTATAAATTTAAAATAAAAGTTACTTTAATATAAGTATTTATTTTCATAAATTATAGATAAAAAATAAAGTTAAAGTTTTCTAAAAAAATGTTGACTAATTTACTAAGATAAGCATATAATAAAAGTATAAACATATGAACAGTTATTCATATGTTTATGGGGTGAATTTATAAAATTATTTTTAATATAAACAATATAGTTAGGGACGTGAAATTAATATGGAAAATAAATCAGAATCTTGTTCATGTAACGTAATTCATAAGGAGGTAGTTGAAAATGTTAAAAATAAATTACCTAAAGAAGAAACATTATATGATTTAGCCGAATTATTTAAAGTATTTGGTGATAGTACTAGAATAAAAATAATATGCTCATTATTTGAATCAGAAATGTGTGTATGTGATTTATCAGTATTATTAAATATTAGTCAGTCAGCTATTTCACATCAATTAAGAGTATTAAAATCAGCAAGGCTTGTTAAGTTTAGAAGAGCTGGAAAAGTAATTTATTATTCATTAGATGATGAACATATCAAGCAAATATTTGATGCTGGATTACATCATATTACTGAATAAGTATAGAGATTTTAAAATATAAAATTTTTATGGGAGGGATAGTAAATTGGAAATAAGGTTAGTTTTAAATGGATTAGACTGTGCAAATTGTGCTAATAAGATAGAAACTAAAGTTAATAAAATTAATGGAGTTAAAGAAGCAACTGTTAATTTTTCAACAACATTATTAATAGCTGAAATAAAAGAAGAAAGCTTAAAGGATGAAATAATAAATGAAATAAAATCAATTGTTAAAAAATTAGAGCCAGATGTAAAAGTAGAGGAAAAATTAAATAATACGGTAATTAAAAATACAACTAGTGAATGTAAAGATAGCTGTTGTTCTACAAGTTTTGAAAATGGTGAAGTAAAAAAATGTACTGAAAAAACAAAAATTAATAAAAATGAGACACATAATCATACACATAGTAATAGTTTAAGTGAAAATAATGCTGGAGTAATTGAGTATATAAAAGAAAATATAATGCTTATAATTGGAACATTAATATATTTAGTTGCATTAGCTTACAATGGAAATAATAATTCGGTATCTATAATATTATTTATTGCAAGTTATCTTGTAATTGGTGGAGAAGTAATTTTAACTGCATTAAAAAATATTACTAATGGTGAAATATTTGATGAAAATTTCCTTATGAGTATTGCTACAATTGGAGCATTTTTTATTGGTGAATATCCTGAAGCTGTTGCAGTAATGCTATTTTACCAAATTGGAGAGGTATTCCAAGGATATGCTGTAAATAAGTCAAGAAAATCTATTTCTTCTCTTATGAATATTAGAGCAGATTATGCAAATGTTTTAAGAAGTAATAATGAAGTTAAAGTATCTCCTGAGGACGTAAGTTTAAATGAAGTAATATTAATAAAGCCAGGAGAAAGGGTTCCATTAGATGGAGTGGTTTTAAGTGGAGAAAGTTTTTTAGATACTTCAGCATTAACTGGTGAATCAGTGCCTCGTGAAATTAAAGCTGGAGATGAAATTTTATCAGGTGAAATAAATAATAGTGGCGTTTTAAAAGTAAGAGTAACTAAGGAGTATGGAGAATCAACTGTTGCAAGAATATTAGAATTAGTTGAAAATGCATCAAATAAAAAGGCTCCTACAGAAAAATTTATAACAAAGTTTTCAAAGATATATACACCTATTGTTGTATTAGTAGCAGTGTTAGTAGCTATTATTCCACCTATTTTTATTAAAGGTGCAGTATTTTCAGAGTGGTTATATAAAGCATTATCTTTATTAGTTGTATCTTGTCCTTGTGCATTAGTAGTATCAATTCCATTAGGATTTTTCTCAGGTATAGGTGCAGCATCTAAGAAAGGTGTATTAGTTAAGGGGGGAAATTATTTAGAAGCACTTAAGGAAAGTGAAATAATAGTATTTGATAAAACTGGTACCTTAACTAAAGGTGTATTTAAGGTTACAAGCATTAACGCAAAAAATATTAGTAAAGATGAATTATTAGAAATAACAGCATTAGGTGAAGCAAATTCTAACCATCCAATTGCAGTATCTATTGCAGAAGCATATGGAAAGAAAATTAATAAAAATGAAATTGAAAGTTATAAAGAAGTTGCTGGTCATGGTGTTGAAGCAATAATAAGGGGGAAAAATGTCTTATTAGGAAATTCAAAATTAATGATTAAAAATAATATTTTTTATGATAAAGTAAATACAATTGGGACTATAGTTCATATTGCAATTAATTCAGAATATAAAGGAAATATAATAATTTCAGATGAAATAAAGGAAAATGTAAAAGAAGCAATAGTAGAATTAAAAAATGCAGGAATTAAAAAGACTGTAATGCTTACTGGAGATAGTAAGGAAGTTGCTGAAAAAGTTGCAAATGATATTGGAATTGATGAAGTATACTCTGAATTATTACCAAGTGATAAGGTAAATAAATTAGAAGAAGTTTTAAATAAAAAAGTAGGAAATGGTAAAGTATTATTTGTTGGTGATGGAATTAATGATGCTCCAGTTTTAGCTAGAGCAGATATTGGAATTGCCATGGGAGGAGTAGGCTCTGATGCGGCAATTGAAGCAGCTGATGTAGTATTAATGAAAGATAAAATAGAATCTATTTCAGATGCTATAAGAATATCAAGAAAAACAAATAAGATATTATGGCAAAATATAATTTTCTCATTATTTATAAAGGTTGCTGTTATGATATTAGTTGTAGCAGGATTAACAAATATGTGGGCTGCTGTATTTGCAGATGTTGGAGTAACTTTATTAGCAGTATTAAATTCAATGAGGATAATTCGATGAATATTGACAAATTATAATAAGATAATTATAATTAAATAAGTCCAGAAAAATTTTAGGCAAAAGGGAATGGTGTACAAGATCATTTTAGCTCTTGTTGCAAAGTAGAATAGGTTTTAAGCTTGACTACAAATATTTATGAGACTTATGTATAACGCATCTGCTACGTTATACATAAGTCTCTGTTTTTAGGAAAAATAATAAGATATATTAAAATTGTTAATACTATATTTATTAATATAGTATTAATTAAATTTAAAAATAGAAAAAAATGAAATTTTATAATATAAATAAAATTTTTTACAAATTATTAAATTAATAGATTAAAAGTGAAAAGTATGTTATTATATTATCAAAGTTTAGTAAAAGGAAAATTATTGAATAGATTAAGGAGATTCATATACTATGGAAAAAAAGAAAAATGTCTCTATGGCAGTAATTAAAAGATTACCAAAATACCATAGATATTTGAAAGAGCTGATGAGAAATGATGTAGATAGAATTTCATCAAAAGAATTAGGTGAAAAAATAGGATTTACAGCATCTCAAATTAGACAGGATTTAAATAATTTTGGGGATTTTGGGCAACAAGGTTATGGCTATAATGTAAAGGAATTGTATAAACAAATTAGCTTAATTTTAGGGTTGGATAAAGAGTATACTGGAGTAATAATAGGTGCTGGTAACCTAGGGCAAGCAATTGCTAATTATAGCAGATTTTCAGAATTAGGATTATTTATTGATGGAATATTTGATGCAAATCCAAAACTTATTGGAATGAGAATAAGGGATGTAGAAATAAAGGATATTGATATATTAGGTAATTATTTAGAAAATAATAATATTAATATTGGAATTATTTGTGTTCCAAGAATTAATGCACAAAAGGTTTGTGACCTTTTAGTTAAGGGTGGAATAAAAGGAATATGGAACTTTGCACCAGTAGATTTAGTAGTACCAGATGATGTTAAAGTTGAAAATGTTCATTTATCTGAAAGTTTATTGACATTAGTATATTTAATGAAAGAAGAATAAATTTAAAAAAATAACAAATTAAAAAAAGTTTTGAAAAAACTTAATTTTAATTTGTTATTTTTTTATTTACAAAAGTATAAAATTTTTCATAGCTTAAAGTTATCAATATTAATGTATATGAAGATTGATAACATTTAAAAGTTTATATAAATTAATAAATGTTTTATTAATTATAAAATTAAGATAGTTAAACCAAACATTAACAAGAAATAAATTGAAAAAATGTAATATTTATACCGAATAGTAAAATATTAATTGCAAATGGTAAAATTAGATATTATAATTAAAAGTAGGTTATGATTATTCAGAATCTTCTAACCAAAGATGAGGAAAAAGAATGTTTTTTTGAATCGATTTGTTAATAATATAACAAAGAAAAGGGTGTTTATGTGAAAAAATAGGTATAAAGGGGAAGAAGAATTTATGGAAATCAAAAATGTTATTTTAGAACAAGAATTAAAAAATTTAATTCTTGAAAAGGAAGGTAAATTAGCTATTGTAACAATAAATAGACCTAAAGCATTAAATGCTTTAAATTCAGAAACTTTAAAGGAACTAGATTCAGCAATTACTAATATTGAAAATGATAATAATATTTATTGTGTAATAATTAAAGGTGCAGGAGAAAAATCTTTTGTTGCTGGAGCTGATATAGCAGAAATGAAGGATTTAGATGCAAAAGGTGGAGAAGAATTTGGGGTTTTAGGTAATAAAGTTTTTAGAAAAATTGAAAGCTTAAATAAGCCTGTTATAGCTGCGATATCTGGATTTGCCTTAGGTGGAGGTTGTGAATTAGCAATGGCTTGCGATATTAGAATTGCTTCAGAAAAAGCTAAGTTTGCTCAACCAGAAGCTGGACTTGGAATTACACCAGGGTTTGGTGGAACCCAAAGATTACCTAGAATAGTTGGCTTAGGAAAAGCTAAAGAAATGATTTACACATGTGCAATGATTAAGGCTGATGAAGCATTAAGAATTGGATTAGTTAATAAGGTTGTTCCATTAGAAAATTTAATGGATGAAGCAAAGAAAATGGCAGATGTTATTTGTGCAAATGCTCCAATAGCAGTAAGACAATGCAAAGATGCAATAAATAGAGGAATGCAAGTTGATATAGATAAAGCAATTGAAATTGAAGCAAATGATTTTGGACAATGCTTTGATTCAGAAGACCAATTAGAAGGAATGACTGCATTTTTAGAAAGAAGAGAAAAAAACTTTAAAAACAAGTAAAAGGTAGTTAGTGACAAGTGACAAGTGGCAAGTTACAAGTTAAGGAAAAAATTCAGCTAATGCCGAATTTTGGAAAAATATATTTTAAGAAACTCCCTAAGGAGTTTCAACTAAAAACTTGTCACTTATCACTTGGAACTTGTCACTAGTTAAAAACTATAAAAGTGTTTTGTTATTTAATTAAATTTAAATATATAGATGTGTATTGCAGAAAATTTTGTATTTCACGCATAAAGATGGTATTACAGGGAGGTAAAAAAGTAATGAATTTTGGATTAACTAGAGAACAAGAGTTAGTGAGACAAATGGTTAAAGAATTTGCAGTTAATGAAGTAAAACCAATAGCTGCTGAAATCGATGAAACAGAAAGATTTCCAATGGAAAATGTAAAGAAAATGGGCGAGCTAGGCATGATGGGTATTCCATTCCCTAAGGAGTTAGGTGGATCTGGCGGCGATGTATTATCATATATAATAGCTGTTGAAGAATTATCAAAAGTTTGTGCGACAACAGGGGTTATTCTTTCAGCTCATACTTCACTTTGTGCTTCGTTATTATATGAAAATGGAACTCCAGCACAAAAGGAAAAATACTTAGTACCACTTGCAAAAGGAGAAAAAATAGGTGCATTTGGTTTAACAGAACCAGGAGCAGGAACAGATGCTGCTGGACAACAAACTACAGCTATTTTAGAGGGAGATAATTATATCTTAAATGGATCAAAAATATTCATTACTAATGGTGGAGTAGCTGATACTTTTATAGTGTTTGCAATGACTGATAAGTCTCAAGGAACTAGAGGAATATCTGCATTTATAGTTGAAAAAGATTTCCCAGGATTCTCAATTGGTAAGAAAGAAGACAAGTTAGGAATTAGAGCATCTTCTACAACTGAACTTATATTTGAAGATTGTGTAATTCCAAAGGAAAACTTAGTAGGAAAAGAAGGTAAGGGATTTGGTATAGCAATGAAAACTCTTGATGGAGGAAGAATTGGTATAGCTGCTCAAGCTTTAGGAATTGCAGAAGGAGCTTATGATGAAGCTGTTAAATATATGAAGGAAAGAAAGCAATTTGGAAGATCATTATCAGCATTCCAAGGATTACAATGGATGATTTCTGAAATGAATACAAAGATAGAAGCTGCAAGACATTTAGTTTATAAGGCTGCATGGCTTAAACAAAATAAACTTCCATATGGAGTTGATGCTGCAAGAGCTAAGTTATTTGCTGCTGAAGTGGCTATGGAAGTAACAACTAAGGCTGTTCAAATTCATGGTGGATATGGTTACACTAAGGATTATCCAGTTGAAAGAATGATGAGAGATGCTAAGATAACTGAAATTTATGAAGGAACTTCAGAAGTTCAAAAGATGGTTATTTCAGGCGCAGCATTAAGATAGAAGGAGGCATTTGATAATGAATATAGTAGTTTGCTTAAAACAAGTACCAGATACAACAGTTGTAAAAATTGATCCAAAAACAGGAACTCTTATAAGAGATGGTGTTCCTTCAATAATAAATCCAGAAGATAAGCATGCTTTAGAAGCCGCATTACAATTAAAAGATAATCATGGAGCTCATGTAACTGTAGTTAGTATGGGGCCTCCTCAAGCAAAAAATGCTTTAAGAGAAGCTTTATGCATGGGGGCAGATGAAGCTATTCTTTTAACAGATAGAGCATTTGGAGGAGCTGATACATTAGCAACTTCAAAAACTATTGCAGCAGCAATTAAAAAATTAGATTACGATATAATATTTGGTGGAAGACAAGCTATTGATGGAGATACTGCTCAAGTAGGGCCAGAAATAGCAGAACATTTAGGAATTCCTCAAGTAACATACGTACAAGATGTTAAGATTGAAGAAGATGGAGTATTAGTAAATAGAGCTTTAGAAGATGGTTATGAATTAATAAAAGTTCAAGAACCTGTACTATTAACAGCGATTGAAGAATTAAATAAACCAAGATATATGAACGTTAAATATATCTTTGATACGGTAGATAAAGAAATTAAGATTATGACTGCAGATGATCTTGATGTACATGCAGAAGAATTAGGGTTAAAGGGTTCTCCTACAAAGGTTAAGAAGTCTATGACTAAGGAAGCTAAAGGTGCTGGAGAAATTGTTAAAGAATCAGCTCCAGAAGCAGTAGCATATGTTTTAGGAAAATTACAGGAAAAACACTATATTTAAGATAATGGGAGGGTAATTGAAGATGAATATGGCAGAATATAATGGTGTTTGGGTATTTGCTGAACAAAGAAGTGGAGAATTACAAAAGGTTTCATTAGAAATATTAGGTGAAGGTAGAAGATTAGCTAATGAATTAGGAGTTAAGCTTACTGCAGTATTATTAGGAAATAATGTAGGAGATTTAGCAGATACTTTAGGTGAACATGGTGCTGATGAAGTATTAGTTGCTGAGCATCCTGAATTAGATAAGTATACAACTGATGGATATACAAAGGTTATTTGTGATTTAGTAAATGAAAGAAAGCCAGGAATACTATTTATTGGAGCTACTTTTATAGGAAGAGACTTAGGTCCAAGAGTTGCTGCAAGACTTTCAACAGGATTAACAGCTGACTGTACATCTTTAGCAGTAGATGTTACTAATGGGGATTTACTTGCAACAAGACCTGCATTTGGTGGTAACTTAATGGCAACAATTGCTTGTCCAAATCATAGACCACAAATGGCAACAGTTAGACCAGGAGTATTTTCAAAGCTTACTGAAAAGAAATATGATTTTAATGTAGAAAATGTAAATGTTAATTTAAATGCAGCAGATATTAGAACTACTGTATTAGAAGTTGTTAAAGCTAATAAAGATATCGTTGACATTGGAGAAGCTAAGGTTATAGTAGCAGGTGGTAGAGGTGTTGGAATTAAGGAAAACTTCGAACTTTTACAACAATTAGCTGATGTTTTAGGAGGAGTTGTTGGAGCTTCAAGAGGTGCTGTAGATAAGGGATGGATAGAAAGAGATTACCAAGTTGGACAAACAGGTAAAACAGTAAGACCTTCTATTTATATTGCTTGTGGTATTTCAGGAGCAATTCAACATGTAGCTGGTATGCAAGAATCAGATATGATAATTGCTATTAATAAGGATGAAACAGCTCCAATAATGAAGGTTGCAGATTACGCAATTGTTGGAGATTTAAATAAAGTAATTCCAGAAATGATTAATAGACTTAAAGAAATGAAAGAAGTATCAGTAGAAACTGTTAACTGTTAAAATGTATGCACTTATGGGCATAATTAAATATTGTATTAAAGGGGAGAGGTTATTATGGAAAAGATTTTTGTATTAGGAGCAGGAACTATGGGTTCTGGAATAGTTCAAGCTTTTGCTCAAAAGGGGTATGAAGTTATAGTTAGAGATATAAAAGATGAACTTGTTCAAAGTGGAATAGTTAGAATAAATAATGGATTATCAAAGTTAGTTTCAAAAGGAAAAATGACTGAAGAAACTAAAGAAGATATCTTATCTAGAATTTCAGGAACTACTGATATGAATTTAGCTGCAGATTGCGATTTAGTTGTTGAAGCTGCAATTGAAAACATGAAAATTAAGAAAGAAATTTTTGCAGAGTTAGATAAGATTTGTAAGCCAGAAACTATTTTAGCTTCAAATACATCTTCTTTGTCAATAACAGAAGTTGCATCAGCGACTAATAGACCAGAAAAGGTTATAGGAATGCATTTCTTTAATCCAGCTCCAGTAATGAAGCTTGTTGAAATTATTAGAGGAATGGCTACATCACAAGAAACTTTTGATGCAGTTAAAGAGTTATCTGTAGCAATTGGAAAGGAACCCGTTGAAGTAGAAGAAGCACCAGGATTTGTAGTTAATAGAATACTTATTCCAATGATTAATGAAGCTTCATTTATTCTTCAAGAAGGAATTGCATCAGTAGAAGATATAGATACAGCTATGAAATATGGTGCAAATCATCCAATGGGACCTTTAGCATTAGGTGATTTAATTGGATTAGATGTTTGCTTAGCAATTATGGATGTTTTATATAATGAAACAGGAGATACAAAATATAGATCAAGCAGTATTTTAAGAAAATATGTTAGAGCTGGATGGTTAGGAAGAAAATCAGGAAGAGGATTCTATAACTATAATGCTTAATTTATAATTGATAAGGAGTAATTGCTAGAAGGTAATTACTCCTTATTATTTATAAACTTTACATAAATAATAAGTATTAATAAAATTAAATATATAAATAGAAATTTATTAATATTGGAGGATGAGTATATTATGTTAGTTGATTTAGTTAACAAATATTATGATAAAAAATATGATTTAAATTGTGCAGAGTGTATGTTAGTAGCAGCAAATGAAGAATATGATTTAAATATTTCAAAACAAACTTTAATGACTATGGCTTCTTTTGGTGGTGGAATGGCAATTGGAAGTGTGTGTGGTGCAGCAACTGGAGCTATATCAGTTTTAGCATTAATGTTTACAAATGATAGGGGGCATAAAAGTCCACATGTAAAGGAAATGACAAGTAAATTTTTAAATGAATTTAATATGAAGATGAATTCATTGGATTGTATATCATTAAAAGAAAACTATTATGATTTAGAAAATAGGTGTTCAAAAATGATGATGGTATCTGCAGAATTGTTGCAAGAAATAATAAATGAATATAGTTCGATTTATTCTATAAATAGATAAAATAATTACATTTATATATTTAAATATAAAAAATAATTTTATTTTAGTATAAATAATAGCAATATAGGATAATGTTGAAAAAGTTGATTTATTAATATAATATAAAAAATAAATATTATCATTTAATAAGAACTATTTATAGAATATAAAAATATTAAGTTAGAAAAAATAAAAAATATAAAGAAAAGATTTATATTTTTTTATAACAGGGAGTGTAAGGATGAATTATACAAATTTAATAGAAAAAGATAACACAATAATATTAGAAAATGTAAGAGACTTTAATATAAAGCAAATACTTGAGTGTGGACAATGCTTTAGATGGGAAAGAATTAGTGATACAAATTATGTAATAATTGCATATAGAAGAGTAATTGAAGTAATTCAAAATGGAAGTACAGTAACAATTATTAATACTAATATGAAGGATTTTAATGAAATTTGGAAAAATTATTTCGATTTAAATGTTGATTATGAAAAAATAAAGGAAGAATTATCGAAAGATGAGCTTTTAAGAAAAAGTGTTGAATTTGGATATGGTATAAGAATATTAAATCAAGATCCATTTGAAATGTTAATAAGTTTTATAATTTCAGCAAGAAATAGTATTCCTTCAATAATGAAGACAATTAAAAAAATATCTGAAAAATGGGGAGATAAAATTGAGTATAATGGGAATGTATATTATGCTTTTCCAACCCCTGAACAATTAAAAGAAGCAACTTTAGATGAAATAAAAGAAACAGGTGCATCTTTTAGAAGTAAATACATAGTAGATACTATTGCAAAAGTAAATGCTGCAAATGAAGCTAAAAGGAATGGAACATTAAATGATGAATTACAACAATTTGATTTAGAATATATAAAATCATTACCTGTTGATGAATGCCATAAGGCACTTCAAAACTTTATGGGAGTTGGAGCAAAAGTGGCTGATTGTATAATGTTATTTTCAATGAGTAAGCATTCAGCATTTCCAGTAGATGTTTGGATAAAGAGGGCAATGATACATTTTTATTTAGCACCAGATGTGTCATTAAATAAAATAAGAGTCTTTGGTAGAGAAAAGTTTGGAGAGTTAGCAGGACTTGCTCAACAATACTTATTTTATTATGCAAGAGAAAATAATATAAAAGTAGAATAGTGTTGAATTAAGCGTATATTATTGGAATAATAGGGTAAATATAAAGTGAAGTAACATATTTATGGGAGGTCACTATGTATTTAGGAAAAAGGTTAATATCATTAATTTCTAGTGTATTAATAGCAAGTTTAATTTTTACTGAATGTGGAAGTAATTTAAGTCAAGGTGTACTTAGTAAAGGTATATTAACAAAAGAACAAAAGATTTATGAAGAGCCTGGTAGCAATGCAGAAGAGTTAAATATTGAAGCAATAATGAATGAGCTTACTAGTGAAGAATATTTATCAAGACTAGTAGGAACTGATGCAAATACTAAATCAGCTCAATTTATACAAAATTATTATGAAGCAATTGGATTGGAGCCATTTAATGATGAAAGTTATCTTGAAGTTGTTGATTTAAATAAGGAAATGAGGTCTTTTTTTAATCCTGCTGGGGATAATGAAAATGAAGTTGATAATATAATTGGAGTGATTAAAGGTGAAGATAGTTCTAAGGCAATTGTAATTTCGGCTCATTTTGATCATGTAACAATAAGAAGTAAATTAGAAGAAGCTGATACTAATACTGAGTCACAACAAATTTCAGTTAATAAAATACAAGGAGCAATAGATAATGCATCTGGTGTGGCTACTTTACTTGAAACAGCCAAGGAATTATCAGCTTATTATAATGATAATAAGCCGCCTTATGATATAATTTTTGCTGCATTTAATGCTGAAGAGCTTGGATTAATAGGAAGCAGAAAATTTGTAAGTGAATTTAGAGATAAATATGATAAATGGTATGATATAAATATTGATTGCATTGGGGTTAGGGGAAATAATGGATTAGCAGTAAAAAATAATGATCCATTATCTCAAGAGTTATATGATGATTTTATTGAAGTTTTAGATGAAAATGAAGTTTATTATGAAATTGTTCCTTATGCAATGAATGAAGAGGGTGTAATTGTTGGAAGTAGCGATCACATGTCATTTAGAAGGGCAAATGATGCTTCATTAATAATAGGGCAGGATGGAATTACAGAAATTGTACATACTGAAGATGATAATATGTCTATAGTTGATTGTAAATTAATTGAGAATATAAAAGATGCATTAGTTGATTTTATAATAAAAAATGATAATAAAATTTATTAAAGTTTTAAAACTAGATAAATTAAAGTTATTTTAAATAATTAGGAAAAAGTAGTAATGAAAAATTTGAACTACTCCTTGTTAAGTAGACAGGGGGCAGTTGAATTCAAAAAATCATTGCTACTTTTTTTATTAATTAATTAGTAAAAAAATAAATATTTGATGATTAGTGTTGAAGTTTATATGTAAAAATATTTATTAAGACATCATTAAATAGATGGAATAAATGGTAAAATATTGTATAATTAAAAGTGGTATACAATACAGGGGGAGTGGTGAGATGTTTAAGTTTGAAACTCAGCTTAAAAAATTAAAACATGAAGTGTTAACAGAAGTTGCAAGACTTGCAAAAAATGATGAAATTAGTTTAGAAAGTATTGAAAAGGTCCCTTATGAAGTTATTAAGGGGGATGTTGCACAATATAGATGTTGTGTTTATAAGGAAAGAGCTATTGTTTTAGAAAGGGCAAAGCTTGCTGCAGGATATTTAGCAAATGGTGATAATCCAGAACCGGATTTAATTGATATTAGACCAGATGAACAAATTATATATGTTATTGAGGCAGCATGTGATAGATGTCCTATAAATAAATTTAATGTAACAGATTCTTGTAGAAATTGTCTTGCTCATAGATGTCAAGAAGCATGTAATTTTGGGGCAATTACAATTGTTAATGGAAGAGCATATATAAATCAAGAGTTATGCAAGGAATGTGGTTCATGTAAAAAAGCATGTCCATATGATGCAATATCAGAAGTTATGAGACCCTGTAAGAGATCATGTCCAACAGGAGCATTAGATATTAATCCTAATGATAGACGAGCTATGATTAAGGAAGAATTATGTGTTAATTGTGGTTCTTGTATGAGAGCATGTCCTTTTGGAGCAATTTCAGATAAGAGCTTAATTGTTCCAGTTGCAAAGAGACTTGCAAGAAAGAGAAAAATGTATGCTGTAGTAGCACCTGCAATAACAGGACAATTTGGTCCAACTATGAATTATGGTAAGATTAGAAATGCTATTAGAACATTAGGATTTGAAGAAATGATAGAAGCTGCATTAGGTGCAGATGCAGTAACTGTTCATGAAGCAAATGAATTTGTTGAAAGAATGAAAAGAGGAGATAAGTACATGACTAATTCTTGTTGCCCTGGATTCTTAAATTTTATTGAAAAGATTAATCCAACTGAAAAAGATAAAATTTCAGGAACTGTATCACCAATGGTTGCAGCTGCAAGATATATAAAGAAAAATGAACCAGATGCTAAAGTTGTATTTATAGGTCCTTGTACTGCTAAAAAAAGTGAAGCTGTTAGATTAGGAGTAAGTGATGCTGTTGATTATGTTTTAACATTTGAAGAATTACTTGCTTTGTTTGAAGCTTTTAATGTTAATCCATTTGAATGTGAAGAGGAAAATGTTAATGATGCATCTGTATTTGGAAGAAATTTTGGTGCTTCTGGAGGGTTAACTGCTGCTATTAAAAATTATATTGCTGATAGTGGTGTTGATGAAGTTGAATTTAAACCAATACCAACATCAGGACTTGACTGTAAGAAAACTATGATGCTTGCTAAGGTAGGAAGACTTCCAGGAAACTTTATTGAAGGAATGATGTGTGAAGGTGGATGTATAAATGGTGCGGGTGTAATTGCACCATCAATGAGAGCTAAAGTTGCATTTACTAAAATAAATAATGGAACTACTATAAAGGCTGTACTTAAAAATAAAACTCTTGAGGAGTTTGAAGGAGTAAATTTAGAAAGAGAATCTGATTTAGAAAAATAATTTTAAGATATTAAATTTTTATAAATTTAAACTAAATACTGTATTTTACAACTAAATAAAATATTAATATATTAGTAGTAAAAGTAATAGTAAGAAAAATAATGGAAAACAAAGTAAATTAAAAATAAATTAGTCTAATTAGTAATATTTGGCCTTAGTAAGGTAATAATATAGAAAGTAATTGTTGAAAGATTACTTTATAAATTATATTATAAATATAAAGGTATTAGCACTCTATATTAGTGAGTGCTAAAAAATAATATAGGAGGGTTTATTTATGAATATAAGACCATTAGGTGATAGAGTAGTAATAAAAAAATTAGAAGCGGAAACAACAACAAAAAGTGGGATAGTTTTAACTGGAAGTGCTAAGGAACAACCACAAGAAGCTACAGTTGTTGCAATAGGACCAGGGGCATTAGTTGAAGGAAAGAGAGTGCCTATGGATGTTGAAGTTGGAAATAAAGTATTATATTCAAAGTATGCTGGAACAGATGTAAAGGTTGAAGGCGAAGAATATATTATATTAAAACAAGACGATATACTAGCAATAGTAGAGTAATTTATTAGGAGGTAATTTTTTATGGCAAAGATGATACAATTTGGTGAAGAAGCTAGAAGAGCAATGCAAGTTGGTGTTGATAAACTTGCTGATACAGTAAAGGTAACTTTAGGACCTAAAGGAAGAAATGTAGTTTTAGATAAGAAATTTGGTTCACCACTTATTACTAATGATGGTGTTTCAATAGCAAGAGAAATAGAATTAGAAGATCCATATGAAAATATGGGAGCTCAGCTAGTAAAAGAAGTTGCAACAAAAACTAATGATGTTGCAGGTGATGGTACTACAACAGCTACTCTTTTAGCTCAAGCTATTATAAGAGAAGGGTTAAAAAATGTAACTGCTGGTGCAAATCCTATGTTACTTAGAAATGGTATAAGAATGGCAGTTGAAGAAGCTGTTAAGGGAATATTAGAAATATCTAAGCCTGTTAATGGTAAAGAGGATATAGCTAGAGTTGCTGCTATTTCAGCTGCAGATGATGAAATAGGTAAGCTTATTTCAGATGCTATGGAAAAAGTAGGAAATGAAGGGGTTATTACTGTTGAAGAATCTAAATCAATGGGAACTGAATTAGATGTAGTTGAAGGTATGCAATTTGATAGAGGATATATTTCTCCTTACATGGTAACTGATACAGAAAAGATGGAAGCTGTTTTAGATAATCCACTTATATTAATAACTGATAAAAAGATAAGTAATATACAAGAAATATTACCTGTATTAGAGCAAATAGTTCAAGCTGGTAAGAAGTTATTAATAATAGCTGAAGATATTGAAGGAGAAGCAATGGCTACATTAGTAGTTAATAAATTAAGAGGAACATTTAACTGTGTAGCTGTTAAAGCACCTGGATTTGGTGATAGAAGAAAAGAAATGCTTCAAGATATAGCTATATTAACTGGTGGTCAAGTAATTTCTGAAGAATTAGGAAGAGACTTAAAGGAAACTAGTATAGATATGCTAGGCCAAGCAGAAAGTGTTAAAATCACTAAGGAAAATACTACAATAGTAAATGGTAAGGGTGATAGCAATGCTATCAAGGAAAGAATTGGTCAAATAAAAACTCAAATAGAAGAAACTACTTCAGAATTTGACAAAGAAAAATTACAAGAAAGATTAGCTAAGCTTGCTGGTGGTGTTGCAGTAATTAAGGTTGGAGCTGCTACAGAAACTGAACTTAAGGAAAGAAAACTTAGAATAGAAGATGCTTTAGCTGCTACTAAGGCTGCTGTTGAAGAGGGTATAGTACCAGGTGGTGGAACTGCTTATGTTAATGTAATCAATAAGATTGCAGAATTAAAATCTGATGTTGCTGATACTCAAGTTGGTATCAATATTATAGTTAGAGCATTAGAAGAACCAATGAGACAAATTGCTACTAATGCAGGACTTGAGGGTTCTGTAATTATTGAAAAAGTTAAGAATAGTGATGCAGGAATGGGATATGATGCATTACATGATGAATATGTAAATATGATTAAGGCAGGAATTGTTGACCCAACTAAAGTTACAAGAAGTGCACTTCAAAATGCTGCTTCTGTAGCATCTACATTCTTAACAACTGAAGCTGCAGTTGTAGATATACCAGAAAAAGAAGCTCCAATGCCAGGTGCACCAGGAATGGGCGGAATGGACGGAATGTATTAATTTAAATAAAAATTAATATTTAAAATAAGGTTGATATTAACTTAAATAGTGTTAGTGTCAACCTTATTTTTATTTTTTTGTTTTATTATTTTAAGAATGGTTATAATATAAAAAAATAATAAAACTAATGATAAAAAATTTGTGAGGTTATTTTTAGGAGGAATAATGGAAATCTTTTTTATTATAATTTTAGGGTTGGTAATAGGAAGTTTTTTAAATGTATGTATTTATAGGATAGCAAGTGAAAAATCAATTGTGTTTCCAGCATCACATTGTACTAAATGTGGATATGAATTAAGGAAAGTAGATTTAATTCCAGTAGTGAGTTATATTTTTTTAAAAGGAAAGTGTAGAAATTGCAATGAAAAAATTTCAATTCAATATCCTATGATTGAGGTGTTAAATGCAATTTTATATTTATTAATTTATTTTAAATTTGGATTTACATTAAATTTATTTAAGTTTTGTTTATTTATTTCACTTTTAATAGTAATAGGAATGATTGATTTGCAAACTAAATATGTTTATAATTCAACAATTATTTTTGGAGTAATATTTGGAGTATTATTTGCATTATTAAATTCGAGTGAAAGTGGAGTTATACAATTAGATTATATACTTGGAGCATTTATAGGATTTGGAGTTATATATTTTATAGTGCTTTTAACACAAGGAATGGGAAAGGGTGATATTGATATTTCTTTTATATGTGGATTATTTTTAGGTGAAAGAGGAATTATAGTTACCTTATTCTTAGCAATAGTTTTATGTGGAGTAGTAGCATTAGTAATTTTATTTTTAAATTTAAAAGATAAAAAGGATGAAATTGCTTTTGGACCATATTTAGCAATTGGTGCGACAGTAGCTTGCTTATATGGAAGTACCTTAGAAAATATTTATTTAAGTATGTTTTAATTTATTATATTGACAATGGAAATTTCATAAATTATAATAATAAAAAATGAAAAAACACGAATAATAAAATGACTCATATAAACCTTGGATATGGCAGGGTGTTTCTACTGAAAACCTTAAATTTTCATCTATGAGTGAATTTGATATATTTACTTATATACGAATAATATATAGGTTGAATGCATATTAATGTTCACTTGTAAATGATGAACTTAATATGCTTTTTTATTTTGGTTAAGCTTCATAATTAGTAATTACATATAAAATAAATTTATTAAATATATAGATAAAAATAAGTATGGTAGGAGAGTGTAGAAATGGCAAGAATATTAAAAACAGCGTATACATTTGATGATGTATTATTAGTACCAAATAAATCAGAAATTTTACCAAATCAAGTTTCATTAAAAACTAAATTAACAAAAAAAATAACATTAAATATACCGTTAATGAGTGCAAGTATGGATACAGTTACTGAATCTAAAATGGCAATTGCAATGGCTAGAGAAGGCGGAATTGGAATAATACACAAAAATATGACCATTGAAGATCAAGCTAAAGAAGTTGATAAGGTAAAAAGACAGGAAAATGGGGTAATAACAGACCCGATATTTTTAAATGAAGATCATACTGTAAGAGAAGCATTAGAATTAATGTCTCAATATAGAATTTCTGGTGTTCCAGTAACAAGGGGAACTAAGCTAGTTGGAATAATAACTAATAGAGATATAGTTTTTGAAACAAATTATGACAAGATAGTATCGCATGTTATGACTAAAAGTCCATTAATAACAGCTCCAGAAGGAACTACATTAGAAGAAGCTTTAGAAATATTAAAAAAACACAAAATAGAAAAATTACCTTTAGTTGATTCTGAAAATAATTTGAAAGGGCTTATAACAATAAAAGATATAGAAAAAGTTAGGGCTTATCCAAATGCAGCAAAAGACTCAAGGGGCAGATTACTTTGTGGAGCATCTATTGGAGTAACTAATGATATGATGGAAAGAGTTGATGCATTAGTTAATGCACAAGTAGATGTTATTACATTAGATACCGCACATGGTCATTCAAAGGGAGTTATTGATGGTGTTAAAAAAATAAAATCTAAGTATCCTGAACTTCAAGTAATTGCTGGTAATGTTGCAACAGCAGAAGCTACAAGAGATTTAATAGAAGCAGGTGCTGATTGTGTAAAGGTTGGTATAGGACCAGGTTCAATTTGTACGACTAGAATAGTTGCAGGTGTAGGAGTTCCACAGTTAACTGCAGTTATGGATTGCGCAGAAGAAGGAAGAAAATATGGAATTCCAGTAATTGCTGATGGAGGACTTAAATATTCAGGAGATATAGTAAAGGCGTTAGCAGGTGGAGCATCTGTATGTATGATGGGATCGATGCTTGCTGGATGTGAAGAAGCTCCAGGTGAAACGGAAATATATCAAGGAAGAAGTTATAAAGTTTATAGAGGAATGGGTTCTTTAGGAGCTATGGCAAAAGGTTCTTCTGATAGGTATTTCCAAAATGGAACTAAGAAATTTGTTCCAGAGGGTGTTGAAGGAAGAGTTGCATATAAGGGTCCAGTAGCTGATACATTATACCAATTAATTGGAGGAATAAAGTCAGGTATGGGATACCTAGGGGCTCCAACTTTAGAAAATTTATTTGAAAATGCAGGATTTGTTGTTCAAACAGCATCAGGAATAAGAGAAAGTCATCCACATGATATAAATATTACTAAAGAAGCACCAAATTATAGTGTAAGAGAAAACTAGAAAATAGTTAGAAATTAGTGGCAAGTGATAAGTGATAAGTTAAGGAAAAAATTCAGATTGCGCTGAATTTTAGAAAGTATAAAATTTAAGAAATTCATTAAGGAGTTTCATCATTAACTTGCCATTTGCCACGTATAACTTGTCATTATCTATAAATTAGTTAAATGTTTATATTTTTGTTGAAAAATGTATAATTTTACGAGATAATAAAGAAAAAACATTAGGAGGGTTCTAATGAATAGAGAATTAGTATTAGTACTTGACTTTGGTGGTCAATATAATCAGTTAATTGCAAGAAGAGTTAGAGAATGTAATGTATATTGTGAGGTTCATCCTTATAATTTAAGTGTTGAAAAAATTAAGGAAATGAATCCAAAAGGAATAATTTTTACTGGAGGACCAAATAGTGTATATGGAGAAAATTCTCCTTTATGTGATAAGGCTATATTTGAATTAGGAATACCTATACTTGGCATTTGTTATGGTTCTCAGCTTATGTCTTATGTACTAGGAGGAAGTGTTGCTACTGCTCCAGTAAGTGAATATGGTAAGACTGAAGTTGATGTAGATGTTGAATCAAAATTATTTGAAGGTGTTGCACCATCAACAATTTGTTGGATGAGTCATACTGATTATATAGAAAGAGCTCCAGAAGGTTTTAAAATTATAGGGCATACTCCTGTTTGTCCAGTAGCTGCTATGGAATGTGCAGATAAACATTTATATGCAGTTCAATTCCATCCAGAGGTTATGCATACTCAAGAGGGAACTAAGATGTTATCTAACTTTGTTTATAACATTTGTAATTGTGTTGGAGATTGGAAAATGGATTCATTTGTTGAAAAAACAATTGAAGAAGTAAGAGAAAAGGTTGGAAATGGTAAGGTATTATGTGCTTTATCAGGTGGAGTTGATTCATCTGTTGCAGCTGTACTTTTATCAAAAGCAGTTGGTAAGCAATTAACTTGTGTATTTGTTGACCATGGACTTTTAAGAAAAAATGAAGGTGATGAAGTTGAAGCTATATTTGGTTCAGAAGGACAATATGACTTAAACTTTATAAGAGTTAATGCTCAAGAAAGATTCTATGAAAAGTTAGCAGGAGTAGAGGATCCAGAAACTAAGAGAAAAATTATAGGTGAAGAATTTATAAGAGTATTTGAAGAAGAAGCTAAAAAGATTGGAGCAGTTGATTTCTTAGTTCAAGGAACAATTTATCCAGATATAATTGAAAGTGGATTAGGTGATTCAGCAGTAATTAAGTCTCACCACAATGTTGGAGGACTCCCTGATTATGTTGACTTTAAAGAAATAATAGAGCCTTTAAGATTATTATTTAAGGATGAAGTTAGAAAAGCTGGATTAGAATTAAACATACCTGAACATTTAGTATATAGACAACCATTCCCAGGACCAGGACTTGGAATAAGAATAATTGGTGAAGTAACTGCTGAAAAGGTAAGAATTGTTCAAGATGCAGATGCTATATATAGAGAAGAAATAGCTAAGGCTGGGTTAGATAAATCTATAGGACAATACTTTGCAGCTTTAACTAATATGAGATCAGTTGGAGTTATGGGTGACGAAAGAACTTATGATTATGCAATTGCCTTAAGAGCAGTAACTACAAGTGATTTCATGACAGCTGAATCAGCTGATCTTCCATGGGAAGTGCTTGGAAAGGTTACAACTAGAATAGTAAATGAAGTTAATGGTGTAAATAGAGTATTCTATGATTGTACAGGTAAACCACCAGCAACTATTGAATTTGAATAATTAATATTATTAGATAAGCATAATATTTATATTGAATATTATAAAGTAGGTAGGAGAAATTCCTATCTGCTTTTTTTTTAAGTAATGGAAAAATATGAGCGAAAGTATTATTATAATAAGAGATAAGTAAAAAAAATAATATTAGTTAGGAGGCAGGTATGGATATAAAAAAGGGAGAGAGTACATTAAATATAATGCTTATTTCCATAATTATTGTTATTGTGGTTTCAATTGGAATTGATAGTGTGAAAAAAAATGAAATAAATATTAACAATTTGGGAAAATTAAATAAAAACAATGAAAATCAACAAGAAATTTTATTATCAAAAGGAGATATAAGCTTAAAAGAAGAAGAAAGTATACGAATAGAAATTCAAAAGTTACAGGAAATTTTAAATAATGAATTATTTATACTTGTTAATCAAAATAATAAACTTGAAGCTGATTATGAACCAAGCACATTAGTTAAAGCTGATATTCCATTTGAAGATTATATTGAATGTAAGAAATTAGATAAGAGAACAAATGAAGCAGTAATGAAAATGTTTGATGATGCATTAAATCAAAATATTAATATGATAGCAGTATCTGGATATAGAAGTTATTATGTTCAAGAAAATTTATATAATTCAAGGATAGAATTAAAAGGATTAGAAAAAACTAGACAATATACAGCAGAACCAGGAGCATCTGAGCATCAAACAGGATTAGCAATTGATATAGCTGAAACAGATTATCCTTATTTAGATGAAGGTTTTGAAAATACAGATACATTTAAATGGCTTGTTAATAATTGTTATAAATATGGATTTATTCTTAGGTATCAAAAGGGAAAAGAAAATATTACTGGATATAACTATGAGCCATGGCATTTTAGATATATCGGAGATATTGATATAGCAAAGGAAATTATGGAAAGGGGAATTTGTTTTGAGGAATATATTCAAGAAGTTAAATCTAAAATAGAAAAATTAAAAAAAAGTATTAATTGAAACTATTAAAAATTTAAGGGGTATAATATTATGGGAAAGTATAAGAAAGAAAGTAAAGAAGAATTTAAGGAATTAAAAGATAAGGAAAATGAAAATATCGATAAAATTGAAACAAAAAATTTAGATAAAAATAATGAATGTGATGATGGTGATTATAAAGAAGATGATGAATATGAAGAAAAAATAGCAAAGGGTAAAAAGGCTATAATGATTATTATTATACTAATATTATCATCTTCTATAGTTGCTGTTTTATTGATAAATGGATATGAAATTGTTAATTTTGCAGTAAATAAGGTTTCTCAATCGTCTAATCAATCAAAAGATACTTTAAAGAATAATACAAATGAAAATATTCAAGGTGAAGAAAGTGTACAAAGTCAACAAGTAGATATTAATATAGTATATGAAGAAGTTCACCGTATGGCAAATACTATAATAATACCTGAGGACGGGAATAAGTGGGGTGAAGATGAAATAACAAAGGAGCGAATTGAGAAAGTTTTATATGAGTTAAATGGAAGAGATGATTATCTTAATAAAGAATTAAATAAATGGAATAATAGTGATTTTTCTAATGGGGTAAAAGTTCATAATTATGTATGGTCAAAATTAGGAGGAACAATTGGAAAAGCAAAGTCATTAAATGATGTAAATGTACAAAAAGCTATAAATTTATTAAATAATTAAAAGTAGAATAATTTCAAATTTGCATTAATTTAAATGAATATTTAAATTATATTTAATTATTATTAATATTAGGGCAAATAATTTTTTGATTTATTAATAGTATATAAGTATACAAGGGAAATAAATATAATTTTGTAAAAATAATATTTAATTTATTGTGATAAAATGGTAGCATAATATAAATTATGATATAATAAGTAATGTCAAAAGTACCACAATATTCGGAGGTAAAATTATGAGAAATGGGTTAAGTTTAGATTTATCAAAAGTTCAACCATATGCATCTTTATTTGAATTAGATAAGATGGAAGGTATGGTAAATTATGCACACACTACAGTGCATGAAAAGACAGGTGCAGGAAATGACTTCTTAGGATGGTTAGACCTACCTGTAAATTATGATAAGGAAGAGTTTGAAAGAATTAAAGTTGCAGCTGAAAAAATTAAAGAAAATTCAGATGTATTAATAGTTATTGGTATTGGTGGATCATATTTAGGAGCAAGAGCTGCTATAGAAGCTTTAACAAACAACTTCTATAATATGTTACCAAATAATAAAAGAAAGACACCTAAGGTATTCTTTGTAGGAAACAATATAAGCTCAACATATATTACTGATTTATTTGAAGCTATTGAAGGGCTAGATGTTTCAGTTAATGTTATATCTAAATCTGGTACAACTACTGAGCCAGCTATAGCATTTAGAATGTTTAAGGACTTCATGGAAAAGAAATATGGAGTTGAAGGAGCTAAGGAAAGAATATTTGCAACTACTGATAAAGAAAGAGGAGCATTAAAGGGATTAGCAGATACTATGGGATATGAAACTTTTGTAGTTCCTGATGATGTTGGTGGAAGATTCTCAGTTTTAACAGCTGTTGGTTTATTACCAATTGCAGTTGCTGGAATTAACATTGATGAAATGATGCAAGGTGCTGCAGATGCAAGAGAAAAATATTCTAATCCATCATTAAAAGAAAATGAATGTTACCAATATGCAGCAATGAGAAATGCATTATATAATAAAGGTAAGAATGTAGAGGTTTTAGTTAACTATGAACCTTCATTACATTATTTTAATGAATGGTGGAAACAATTATATGGAGAATCAGAAGGGAAGGATCAAAAAGGAATATTCCCAGCAGCAGTTGATTTCTCAACAGACTTACATTCAATGGGACAATTTATTCAAGATGGTAGCAGAATAATGTTTGAAACTGTTCTTAATGTAGAAAAGGCTTCAAAAGAACTTACTATAGAAGAGGTTGAAGGAAATATTGATGGATTAAACTTCTTAGCTGGTAAAACAGTTGATTTTGTTAATAAACAAGCATTTAATGGAACATTATTAGCTCATTGTGATGGTGGAGTTCCTAACATGATTTTAAATATTCCAGAATTAAATCCTTATTATTTCGGACAATTAATATATTTCTTTGAAAAGGCTTGTGCAATTAGTGGATACTTATTAGGTGTTAACCCATTTGACCAACCAGGAGTTGAAGCATATAAGAAAAATATGTTTGCTTTACTTGGTAAGCCAGGATTTGAAGAGTTAAAGGCTGAGCTAGAAGCAAGACTTAAATAGTTAAAATTTATTAATTAAATTTAGTTAAAAGAAAAATATAGAATAAACTGTAGAAAAATATCTACAGTTTGTTCTTTTTTTTATACTTTCATAGACAAATTTCAGTTTTTATTTTTAAAAGTAAATAGTATAATTATAATAGAAATTTATGTAAAATGAGAAAATATTAACTATACATATGAGGGTAAGGGGGAAGAAAAGGTGAAAGAGGTAGTAATTGACTTTGATAATAAAAGCCCTGCTGATTTAAATAAAAATGTAAATATTGCAGCTTTTTTAACTGAAAATGATGATGTTGAGTATAAATTTATAGAGGGGTTAGAAGGTGTATGGAAAACTATAAAAGATTTTTCAAGTGAAAATATTTGTAATTGGAAGCCTTCTAAACCAGGAAAATATATGATTATGGTACAAGGTAAATCTAGTAAATCTAAAAAATCATATGATTATCTTGGAAAATCAGAATATGAAGTAATAGATAATAAAAAATTAATAAGAGAAGTCGAGGTTTCACGTAATAAAATAAATGTAGGTGATAAGACTACAATAAGTGTAGGATGTGATGAAGAGTTAGTTTTATATAGATTTTGGATTAATGGTGAAAATGATTGGGAAATTTTAAGAGATTATAGTACTGAAGATAAATTCACTTTTACAGGAATAAAAGCTGGAAGCTTTGAAATATTAGTAGAATGTAAAAGAATTAATTCAAAAAAAAATGTTGATGATTTTACTACTATAAAAATTGAAGTTGTAGAATTAGAAAAAATAGAAATAACTGATTTTGAATGTTTAACTAATAATAAGTTAGTTAATGAGGAATTAGCTTTTAAAGTTAAGGTTAATTATCAAGAAAATAGACCGTTATTATATAAGTTTTTAAAGGTAAATAAGGAAGGAAAAGTTATTTGTATTCAGGATTTTTCATCAAGAAGCATAGTTACATTTAAGGAAAAGGTTCCAGGTGAATATAAATTATTATGTTTAGTAAGGGATATGTTTTCATCTAAACCTTATGATGATAGAGCAATAATATTATATAATGTTGATCCTTATAAAGAAGTCAAAATAAAAAGCTTTAAAAGTGATATTAAATCACCACAAGCAGTAGGTACTGTTATTAATTTAATAGCAGATGTTAGTGGAGGAAGAGAATTATTATATAGGTATATAATAGAGGGGCCAGTTTGTGATGATAGTGGATATATTAGAGGAAATGAATGTGTTTGGGAACCAAGGGGTGAAGGTAAGTATAAAATAACTTTGAAAGTAAAGGATATATCTTTTGAAGGAGATTATGAAGATGTAACTTCTATACAATATGAAATTTTTAATAAAGGTGAAAAGCCTGTTAGAATATCAGAGGTTAAATGTAATAAAGGAAGAAGATGTGTAATTGGAGAGCCTATAAATATTAAAGTTAAGTCTAGTGGTGGAACAAAACCACTTTATAAATTTGTAGTTTATAAAGATGGAATACAAAAAGAAGCAATTGAATATGGATTAAATAACTGGGTTGATTTTATACCAACAGAAGCAGGAAAGTATGAAATAGATATAAGAGTTAAAGATGAATTTTCATCAAGAAAATGTGATGCATCAACTTCATTAGTTATAGAAGCAAAATCTTATGTTGCAGCAGATATTGATTATATATTATTAAATAGTAAAGAAATTTATTTAGTAGATGATATAATTAATATTGAGGCAATTGTTAAAAATACAAAAGATGTATTAGTAAAGTTTGTTACAAAAATTAATGGGTATGAGGTTGAAAATACAGGATTTATATCAGAAAAATCAATAAAGATAAAACCAAAGTGTCCAGGTAAATACTCATTTGTGATTTATGCAAAAAATTTAAACTCTACAGAAGAATATGATAGCAAAAAGGAAGTTTCAATTTATGTACATGAAGTGACCCCTATTAATTCTACTAAACTTAAGCTTTATTCTAATAGCTTTAAGGTGGGAGAAGAGGTTACATTCGAAGCTGAATCACATGGTGGAAAAGAAGTTTGTTATGAATTTTATATAATGATAAATGGTGAATGGGTATTGTCACAAGGTTATAGTAGAAAGGCATATTATACCTTTGTTCCATTTAAAGAAGGAAATTATAGAGTTTTAGTTTTAGCTAAAAGTTTTCATAAAAATATTCCATATGAAGATTATGATTTAATAGAATTTGAAGTAAAATAAAAAATAAAAGTCATTTCTAATATGAATTAAGATAGTAAGTTTCATATAGAGATGACTTTTGTTTTGTTGCATTTGTACAATATTAATAATAGAATAAGCTATAGAAGTAAAGTACATAGAGAAAATTTAACGAGGTGTTTTATGGAAAGATTAGACAAGGTGTTAGCTAATTTAGGCTATGGCACAAGAAAAGAACTTAAGAAAATTTGTAGAAATGGATTAGTAGAAGTTAATGGGGAAATAGCTAAAGATAGTGGAATGCAGGTTGACCCTGAAAATGATAAAATAGTAATAAATGGCGAAGAGATATTTTATAGAAAGTTTATTTATTTAATGATGAATAAGCCAGCTGGTGTTGTATCAGCAACTTATGATAATAGGGATGAAACTGTTATTGATTTACTAGAAGTTGATCATCAAGTGTTTGAACCATTCCCAGTTGGAAGATTAGACAAAGATACAGTTGGATTATTATTATTAACTAATGATGGAGAACTAAATCATAGATTAATTTCACCAAAGTGGAAAGTTGATAAAGTCTATTATGCAAAAATAGATAAGAAGGTTACAGAAGAAGATATAGCTAAATTTAAAGCTGGTATTACTTTAGATGATGGATATTTATGTAAAGAAGCTAAATTGGAAATATTAAATGCATCTGAAGATGGTTCTGAAATTATGGTAACAATTCAAGAAGGAAAATTCCATCAAGTTAAAAGAATGTTTGAAGCTGTTGGTAAAAGTGTTATTTATTTAAAAAGAGTGGAATTTGGAACTTTACCTTTAGATGAAGATTTAGAAGAAGGAGAATATAGAGAACTTACAGAAGAAGAGTTAGCAATTTTAAAGAGTTTTTAATTTAGAGATATACATGATGTAAAAACATTCATATTGAATAAAAATAAGCAAGATATTTTTCAAAAAGTATTGCAATATGAATTTTTCTTTACTATAATATTAATGCAAGGATAAATAAAAGGAATTAAATAGCCCCCTTTTTATTTATTGCTTATTGCTGAAGCGCAACCTAGCCCCAAGGGTTGCGTTTTTTTTGCGTAATTTTTTATTTACATATTATGTATATGTATAATATGTTATAAATTTATTAATATTAGACAAATAATGCCACATGTGGCAATTAAATTTTAAATTTCAGGAAATAATATATACTGTTATGTTATAATAAATTTTAGATAGATTATACGTTCGATTAAAATTAGAAGGTATTTTATTTATATGTTGAAGGGAGGATGTTCTTTTGGATTTAAAAGCTTTATTAAACAAAGAACAATATGAAGGCGCAGTAACTGTAGAAGGTCCTGTACTTATTTTAGCAGGAGCGGGTTCAGGAAAAACTAGAGTTTTAACTTATAGAATGGCACATATGATAGAGGAGCTTAATATTTTCCCATATAAAATATTAGCTATTACATTTACTAATAAGGCTGCTAGGGAAATGCAAGAGAGGGTTGAAAAAATTATAGGTGAAAGAGCTAAAGATATGTGGATATCTACATTTCACTCTACTTGTGTGAGAATATTAAGAAGAGAAATTGAAAAGCTTGGATATAAAAAGAATTTTACTATATATGATTCAACTGATCAAAAAACTCTTATAAAGGAATGTATAAAACTTCTTCAAATTAATGATAAAGAAATTACTGAACAAGAAATAATAGGTAAAATAAGTAGAGCAAAAGATAATATGCAAAGTGCTGATGCTTATTATAGACAACATGAATCAAACTTTAGAGAAAAGAAAATTGCTGAAGTTTATAAAATGTATCAAAAAAGATTAAAAGAAAATAATGCATTAGATTTTGATGATTTAATTTTCAAAACTGTTGAGTTATTCAAAAAGAATCCTGAAACATTAGAATTTTATCAAAGAAAGTTTCAATACATAATGGTAGATGAGTATCAAGATACAAATGGAGCTCAATATGAATTAGTAACATTACTTGCAGCTAAATATAGAAATATTTGTGTTGTAGGGGATGATGATCAATGCATTTATCAATGGCGTGGTGCAGATATTAAAAACATTCTTGGATTTGAAAAAGATTATCCAGAAGCTAAAGTTATAAAGCTTGAGCAAAATTATCGTTCAAAAGCAAATATTTTAAATGCAGCCAATGTTGTTATAGTAAATAATTCAACTAGAAAGAGTAAGGTATTAAGAACTGAACAAGAAGCTGGAAATAAAATTAAGATATATAGAGCATTTTCAGATACTGATGAGGGTACTTTTGTAGCTAATCAAATAGAAAAGATTAAAAAAGAACAAAATATGCAATATAAAGATTTTGCTATACTTTATAGAACTAATGCTCAATCGCGTATATTTGAAGAAAGCTTAAGAAAAGCTGCAATTGCTTATAAAATTGTAGGTGGAACTAAGTTCTACGATAGAAAAGAAATTAAAGATATGCTAAGTTACTTAAAAGTACTTGTTAATCCTTCGGATAGTATAGCTTTAAGAAGAATTATAAATGTTCCTAAGAGGGGAATTGGTGATGCAACAATACAAAAAGTATTAGATTTTGCAGAAAATTATGAGTTAAATTTATGGGATGCGTTAACAGAAGTTAGAACTATTCCAACATTAACAGCAAGAAATTGTGCTGGAATTGAAAAGTTCATGGAACTTATGGAAAATCTAATGATGATAGCAGAAACTACTCCAATATCACATTTGATAGAAACAATCTTAGAAGATACTGGATATATGAGAGAGCTTGAAGCTTCAAAGCAAATTGAAGATAAGAGCAGAATAGAAAACTTAAAAGAATTAGTATCAGATGCAGTTGATTTTGAAAAAGCGTATGAAATAGAAAAGAAAAATGGATCTTCAGATTTTGATATAAACAAAACTCAATTAGAAGCATATTTAGAAAAAGTATCATTAGTACAAGATACAGATAAGTTAGATAATGAAGAAAATGAAAATGGAACAGTTGTATTAATGACTATTCATAGTGCAAAGGGATTAGAATTCCCAGTTGTATTTATGGTTGGAATGGAAAATGGAATATTCCCAGGGCAAGCATCTTTTAATAGTGATGCTGAAATGGAGGAATCAAGAAGACTTTGCTATGTTGGAATAACTAGAGCAAAAGAAACATTATTCATGACATCTGCAGAAGTAAGAAGAGTATTTGGTAGAACTGTAGCTTATCCTCAATCAGATTTCATTTCAGAAATTAAGCCAGAACTTAGAGAATATGTATCAATGACTGGAGACATGAGGGAAGTAGGTAAAAATTCTTTTAATAATAAATATAAAACAAGTTATAGTAATCCACATAGTTTAAGAAATGATTATGGAACATTTGAAAAAAGAAACTTTGGTGGAACTGTAACATTAAAGACTGGTTTATCAGAAAAATCAAATAGGTCATCTTCAATAATTACAGCTGCAGAAGCAACTATTGGAAGAAAAGTTAAGCATGATAAATTTGGTGAAGGTACAATTGTATCTGTTGCAGATGTTAATGGGGATAAAAAGTTAACTATAGCATTTGATAAACAAGGTATAAAAATGCTAATGTTATCAATGGCAAAACTTAAGCTTTTATAAAAATAAATTGATAAGAATCGCAGGAACTTACGGGTATAGTTTGGTTATGCTTAGTACATTTTGTATTATGGACCAATAAGCCTGACACTTTAGATGTGGGAGGCTCAGGAAAGGATGGTTTTAATGGATAAAAAAGCTCGTGTAGAGGAATTAGTTGAACTTTTAAATAAATATTCTTATGAATATTATTCTTTAGATAATCCATCAGTTACAGATAAGGAATATGATGTTAAATATGATGAGCTAAAGTTATTAGAAGATGAAACAGGTTATGTGCTTCCATATTCTCCAACACAAAGAGTTGGTGATGTGGTTTTACAAGGATTTTCTAAATATACTCATAAGGCAAGACTTTGGAGTTTGGATAAGGCACAAAGTATTAAGGAAATAGAAGATTGGCATAATAGAAATATTAAATTTGTAAATGAAATGAATTCTAGGGAAGAAAATTTACCTCCATTAAGATATGTAATTACAAAGAAATTTGATGGATTGACTATTAACTTAACATATAATGAAGATGGAATAATGGAGGTTGCAGCTACTAGAGGAAATGGTGAAACAGGGGAAGTAGTAACAGCACAAGTTAAAACAATAAAATCAATTCCTTTAAAAACTTCAAAAGGAGATATATTTGAAGTTCATGGTGAAGCAATAATGACTACAGAAGCATTTGAAAAGTACAATGAAACAGCAGAAACACCTCTTAAAAATTTAAGAAATGGAGCAGCTGGTGCACTTAGAAACTTAAATGTTAAGGAAACTGCTAGAAGAGGGTTATCAGCATTTTTCTATGATGTTGGATATAAAGAAGGTACTGGTTTTACAAGCTATGAGGAAATGTTAAACTTTATAAAAGAAAAAGGTCTTCCTATAGATTCTTATATAAAATATGCAAATAATTTAAATGAAGTTGAAAAGTATATAAATGAAATAAAGGATATGAGATTTGATTTAAATTATGATATTGATGGAGTAGTTATTGCAATTGATGATATAAGAACTAGAGAATTATTAGGATATACAGTTAAATTCCCTAAATGGGCTATTGCATTTAAATTTGAAGCTCAAGAAGCAACAACTAAGTTATTAGATGTTGAATGGAATGTTGGAAGAAGCGGAAGAGTTGGCCCTACAGCTATACTTGAACCAATTGAACTTGCAGGAGTAACTGTGAAAAGAGCAACATTAAATAATATGGATGATATTAAAAGAAAAGGTGTAATGATTGGAGCAGAGGTATTTGTTAGAAGATCAAATGATGTTATACCAGAAATTATGGGGGTTGTAGAATCTTCATTAGAAAATGCTATAGAAATAAACCCGCCTAAGGTTTGTCCTGCATGTGGAAGTCACTTAGTTTTAGATGGAGCTCATTATTTTTGTGAAAATACATTATCTTGTAAGCCACAATTAGTAAAGAGTATAGTTCATTTTGCTTGTAGAGATGCCATGAATATAGAGGGATTTTCAGAAAAAACAGCAGAGCAATTATTTGAAAAATTAGATATTAGATCAATAGCAGATTTATATAAACTTAATTATGAGGAGCTATTAACATTAGATAAATTTGGGCCAAAGAAAGCTCAAAATCTTCTTGGTGCAATAGAAAGAAGTAAAACACCTGAATTATATAGATTTATATATTCACTTGGAATTCCAAATGTAGGAGTTAAAACGGCTAAAGATTTAGTAAATAAGTTTAAATCAATTGAGGGATTAAAAAATGCAACCTTTGAAGAATTAATTTTAGTTCAAGATGTTGGAGATATAGTTGCTAAATGTGTTTTAGAATTCTTTAATGAAGAAAAGGTGTTAAATACAATAGAAGAATTATTTAATTTAGGTGTAAATCCATCATATGAAGAAGCTGTGATAATAGAAAGTTCATTTAGTGGAAAGATAGTAGTTGTAACTGGAAGCTTACAAAAATATTCTAGAAGTGAAATAAAAGCAAAGCTTGAAAGTTTAGGAGCTAAGGTTTCTGGAAGCGTAAGTAAAAAAACAGATTATGTTATTGCTGGTGATGAAGCTGGTTCTAAACTTACGAAGGCTCAAGATTTAGGAATTACAATTTTAACAGAAGATGAATTTGAAAAGATAATTTAAAGTAAAAGGGGCTGTCGCACTAAAACTTTTATACACAATATATTGTAGTGTTTATTATTAATGCGACATCCCCTTTTATATTATATTATCGTCAAATTTTATAATGTTATCATCTTCATCAGTATCGTCAGTTATTAAATTTTCCATTAAAAAATCAGAGTCTAAATTTGGATTATTTTTTTTCTGATTATTTTCAAGAGAACAAATACTCTTGTTTATTTTTTCAAGTAAATATGTTTGTATTCTTTGATTTTTAGCCATTTTTAAAAAGACTATAAAAGACCATATTCCAATAAAAATAAAGCAAAGCATAAAAATAATTGCTACTGAGTGGAATATTATTTGAACTATTTGTAGTGCAGTTGTCATATAAAAAATACCTCCATAAGTTTATAAAAAATTATAATATTTTATTATTAAAGTTATAAGGTTTTTAATAATAAAGCAATTATTTAATTTTAAATACTATGAATCAAAAAGTATAAAAATTTAAATTTTACTTAAATTGATTATATCATAATTTGGGAATTTTTCTATAAAATAATTTGATAATATAAAGGATTAATTATTTATAATTATGTCTATAATTATAAGAAAGTATAATAGAAAGGGGAAATAAATTTGAAAAAAATAATATTTTCTATTATTGTTTCACTTATAACAGTAATTATATTATTGAGTTTTATAGATAAAACCCCACAACAAGATAAAAACAATACAGCTGATATTGTTTGTTCTGTATCAAGTGTTCCGCAAAATTTAAAATCAGTAGGAAATTTAAGTAAAAGGGAACAAGATATAATTTGTGCTACTAGTAGGGGCTTAGTAGAATTAAATTCAGATGGAAGTATAGAACCCGTTTTAGCCAAAGATTATAGTATTAATGATAATGGATTAGAGTATATATTTAAAATTAGAGATGATGTTTATTGGAGTGATGGAAGTAAAATTACATCAAATGATATAGTTGAATTTTTTAGAGAAGTTATTACTGAAGAAAAAGAATTATCTGCATTATTAAATGTATACGGAGTAAAGGATTATATAAATGGAAATAATTCTTTTTCAAAAACTGTTGCTATAAGTAGTATTGATGATAATAGTGTAAAAATAAGATTAAATTCTAAGGATGATGGATTTTTAATTGAATTAACAAAACCACAATATAGAGTAAGAAAAGAACTTTTATTTTGGGAAGATATTTTTAAAAATTATGGAACTATCATATATTCAGGGGATTACTATATTTCATTAATTAATGAAAAGGAAATAATATTAAATAGAAATGATAGTGCTAATGGTGAATTAGTTAAAAAAATTTATTTAATTAAGGATGAAAATGAGGATTTAGCATTAGCTTCATTTGAAATAGGTGATAGAGATATTGTAATGAATCCCCCAGCAAATCAATTACAACGATTGAAGGATAGTGGGAAATTAATTGAATCTCCTTCAGATGAAGCTTTATACTTAGCATTTAATTCAAATAATAATAATTTTTCAAATGATGTTAAAAATGAAATTTATAGATTAATAAATATAGCTATAGATGAGTATCAAAATAAAAATAATTTATTAGTTGAATTAGCTGAATGTAGGTATTTTAGAGAGGGTAATATTGATTTAACCAAATTACAAAGTAGAAATGTTATGGTTAATTTAAAAAATGATATAGAAATGCCAAGTAAAATAGTGCTTGTAGCAAAGGAGACATTAAAAAATAAGGATGTAATAAATTATTTAGCAACATGGTTTAAAAATAATACAAATATTACATTAGTATATAATTTACTTACTGATGAAGATATGGATTTAATTAGTGAGAAAAATTATTATGACATTGCATTAATAAATGTATATGCAAAATTAGATGAAAATGAGCAATTGCTTAATACTATGTCAAGTTTTCTTCCAAAAGCTGAAAGAGAAATGATAAACAAATCAAATTCAAAGGCTGAAAAGGAGGAATTGTTTGCACAAATAGAAGAAGAACTTTTTAATAATTATAGAATATTACCATTATTATTTTATAATAATACAATAGCTGTTAATAATAAAAATACATCTATAAATGATATTTTAGATGGAAATGGGAATTTAAATTTTAATAATTTAAAATAATTATAAAATTAAAAATAAAGCTGGCATATGTCAGCTTTATTTTATAAATATTAATTATTATTACAATCAGTTTTTTCTGGAAGTAATTCAATATCTTTTATTGTATCATTATCAATAGGTGGATTATCACCAATAGATTGATTATCTGTAGAAATAATTATATTATTAATTATATCTGAATCAGATTTTATAGGGGTTAGTTCAGATACAATATCAGCTTCTACTCTTGGTATAGGGGTATCTGTACTTTCACCTATATCGTAAATAGAAGAGATATTATTATCATCGTTTTTGGAAATTCTAGGTTTTATGGAAAGTAATTCAAGCTCATCCATATATTCGTCTTTAAATAAATATATAATTAAGAAGAAATTAAAAAAATTCCTATAACTATCAAAGGTATTTTTTATATTAGAAAAAGTATCTTTTCGTTTATTATAAGTAACATACTTTGCAAATATAGGAGCACTTCCATTACTATCGGGAGTAGGAAGGTCTGGCATTCTAAAATAACTTTCATCAACCATGTCCTTAGAGTTTAAGCTAAAACTACGATATCGCTCAAAGTCATCTAGGGTAGGGGCCTCTGGCCAACTTGTTATAATTCCTGAATTTATTATAAACTTTTTATAAACAGTAGATATCATTTTTTTATATTCAGAAGAATTTCCAATTTTATCATCATATATAATAAATGATAAAATATAAAATGTAATATCAAAACATGAATATTTTATTTCTTTTTTTGATGATAGTTTATAAAAAGCTCCTTTATCTTCATCATATAAAGAATATAATCTATTAATTATTTCAGTAGATTTATCTAAGAAAGTAATTATTTTTGTATGTTCGTAGGATAAGGTTAAAACTAATGAGCATAAAGAAGCTGTATCTAATGAATCAACATAATAATCTTTTTCATCAAACTTACTCATAGAATAGTCAGCTAAGTCTGTTATTAAATCTCTAATTTCATCATCCTTTTTATAATCGTATAAGATGTTTAATGATAATAATACTTTACAAATTTCATCAAGAGAACATTCATATAATTTATCTTTAAAATCACAAAACATTTTTAAAATTTGTGATGCAAATTCAGCATATGTAGCTGAAATATCATCTTTAGGATTTTTAACAGAGAAAATGTAATAAGCAATCATCATAAATGCTTGGTCTGAAAATTTAAATTTATTATCTTTATCAACTAAATTGAAATTTTTAGAGTTATTTTCAAGTAAATTTTTTTTATCTATAAATACACCTTCGCCATTTCTTAAATTAGAAGAGTAAAACTCCAATTGCTCTTTTGCTAAAGTGTTATATACGGTGTATAAATCATAATTGTTACTATCTATGTTTTCAAAACTTCTATAATAATCTAATAATTCTAATAAACATAAAGTCATTAATGCGTTAGTACTAGGGTTAATTTCTTTTTTAAAAGTATCTTCATCAAATCCATTAGAATTTTTGCTATGAATAAAGTTAGAAGATGATTTTCTATAAACACATAATAGTGGAGAAAAATTACTATTTGTGCTAATATCAATGGAGGAAGATGATTTATTCTTTCTTATTTTAGAAACTAAACCACATTTAGATTGTAGTACTATAGTTTTTACTGCTTCTTTAGATAAATAGAAAAGTTGTCCGTTAATTTCCTTTTCAGAAAGGCTATTCATTCTAAAAAATGGACCAATATATCTCAAATTCTTCACCTCTTAATTAATCCTTATTTAATATTATGAGTTTAAGAAGAATTTGTTGCATTATTTTTTTAAAAAGGAGAAATTTATAATATATAGCGAGTAAAAATTAATCATATGGAGGAGTATTTAATGAGAAGTGGATCAAGAAGAAATGATCAAGTAAGAAATGCAAAAATAACTAGAAACTATATAAAACATGCAGAGGGATCTGTTCTTATAGAGGTTGGAGATACAAAGGTAATTTGTACAGCATCAATAGAAGATAAAGTACCTCCTTTTTTAAAGGGAAGTGGAGAAGGGTGGATTACAGCAGAATATAATATGCTTCCACGTTCAACAGCAACTAGAAAGCCAAGGGATATATCAAGATTAAAGATTGATGGAAGAACTATGGAGATACAAAGGCTTATAGGAAGAGCATTAAGATCTGTAGTTGATTTAAAGGCATTAGGTGAGAAAACTATTTGGATAGATTGTGATGTTATACAAGCAGATGGAGGCACAAGAACTACATCTATTTGTGGAGCTTTTGTATCTTTAGTAGATGCAATGAATAAACTTCATAAACAAAAGCCGTTTAAAGTTTATCCTATTAGGAAATTCCTGTGTGCTACAAGTGTTGGGATTGTTGGGGATGAAAAATTACTTGATTTATGTTATGAAGAGGATTCAAAAGCTAGAGTAGATATGAATGTTATTGGAACAGATGATGGTGAGTTTGTTGAAATTCAAGGGACTGGTGAAGAAGCTCCATTTAATAGAAGTGAATTAAATGAATTATTAGATTTAGCAGAAAAGGGTATAAAACAAATGATTCAGCTACAAAAGGATGCTTTAAAAATGGATTCTTTATGGATAGGTACAGGAGAAGATAAATAATATGAAAAAAATTGTTTTAGCTAGTAATAATTCTAAAAAGATTAAAGAAATAAAAGAAATACTTAAAGGGTTTAATTATGAAGTTTTTTCATTAAATGATATGAATATTAACATTGATGTTGAGGAAGATGGAAAGACTTTTGAAGAAAATTCACAAAAAAAGGCTAATGAAATATATAAATATTTAAAAAGTATGGGAGAACAGGACTTTTTAGTTTTAGCTGATGATTCTGGGTTGGAAGTAGATAGCTTAAATGGTGCACCTGGGGTATATTCTGCAAGATATGCTGGTGAACATGGAGATGATTATAAAAATAATATTAAGTTATTAGATGAAATGAAGAATTTCAGTGGTAAAGATAGAAATGCAAGGTTTGTTTGTGTAATATCTTTAATTAATGAATTTGGTGAAATTAAAGTTGTACGTGGGGAAGTAGAAGGATATATTATTAAAGAATTAAAAAATGAAGGTGGATTTGGATATGATCCATTATTCTTTTATGAAGGATTTAATAAAACTTTTGGAGAAGCAACGGCAGAAGAAAAAAATTCTATTTCTCATAGAGGAAATGCATTGAAAAAATTAAAAGATATTTTAAGTGATAAAATATAAATTTATTATAGTAAATTGGGGCTGTCGCACTAAAATTTTTATACACAATATATTGTTTTAAAAAATAAAAATTAATACAATATATTGTAGTATTTATTCTTAATGCGACATCCCCTGTACTTAAATATGTTGATAAAAATTTATTAATTAAAGGGGTGATTTATATGCTTATTGCAGTAATAAGTGATTCACATGCTAATAGAAGCAGTATAGAGAAGGTTAAAAAGAAAATTAGTAATACAGATATACTTTTGTTTTTAGGTGATGGTGAAAGAGACTTAGAAGAAATTACTGAAGGGTTTAATGGGGAAGTATATGCTGTAAGAGGAAATTGTGATATAAGGGGATTATATCCTGAGGAAAGAGTTATTGAAATACAAGGTAAAAGGATATTTATGTGTCATGGGCATAGATATGGTGTTAAGTATGGATATAATTCTATTTTTTATAGAGCAAAGGAATTAGATGTAGATATAGTTTTATTTGGTCATTCACATATTCCAATTATAGAAGAATGTGATGGGATAATATTAATGAATCCAGGAAGTGTTTCTTTAGGTATGAGTAGCCCAAGCAAAACGCTAGGATATATTGAGTTAATTGAAGATAAAGAACCTATTTTATACATAAAAGAAGTATAAAATAAAAAAAATAAAAAAATTTTAAAAAAAGTGTTGACGGATTTAAAATCATCATGTAGAATAATCTTTGTCGCAGAGAGGTGCGGCAAGATAAATGAATACAAGATGATTATCGGGGTGTGGCGCAGATGGGAGCGCGCGTGGTTTGGGACCATGAGGTCGCAGGTT
>ERZ773239.453-NODE-453-length-43366-cov-9.739835_pt1 | contig 43366 bp, 34 predicted proteins | sample MGYA00580521_ERZ773239 | MGnify/ENA primary metagenome ERZ773239 (study PRJEB29015, sample SAMEA2737801) | human gut metagenome | biome: human gut; feature: human-associated habitat; material: faeces | place: China | collected 2012 ... | reverse complement strand
TCTATTCATTATAATATTGAATTTATTTTCTAATACCATTTTTATAGACCTAGATTCTTTCTTATATCCACGATAGTTAAATGCTTTTAAGATAATTTCTTTAGATTTAAGATCTTTATGCTCCTTTATTCTTCGAGCTCTAAAATTACTTAGAAATTTATAGTAACCAGAAGCAGAGACATTAGCAATTTTGCATAAATGTCTCGTCATATTCTTAAGATTGAAATTTTTAATCAAATTTTGTATTAAATTAAATATTATAGATGACGGTATTTTTTTACTTATCACCTGCCTTTCTTGCAGCTCGAGCTTTTTTATTAATTCAAGCTCCGCTTTAAGATACGCTATTTCAGCATCTTTCTTAGCAAGAATTTCTTCAACAGTTAAATCTCTATTAAGTGTTCTTCCTGAATTTAATGTTCTAGTATCTTCTAAACCTAAAACCCCTTTATCTTTATATGCTGCTCTCCATCTTAAACTAGCAGACTCTATGCGTTTAATTCCAATTACATCAACATCAAATCCCGCATCTTCAAAAATTTTTCTTGAAGTTTTTCCGTTCTCATATTCAGCAATAAACTGTAACTTAAATTCATTAGTATAAGTTATACCTTTCGAGGTTACATTTTTTACATATTTATTTTTAGATAAATCTAGCATTTCTAGATCTGTAAATGTCTTTTTACTCATATTATAATCACTCCTTGTTTAATATTTTATACAAAAAAATCCTATATAGATAGACACTCTTTTTCTAGTGTCCACTATATAGGATCCATTTTATTATTAAATAATCGTCTTGCCTTATTTTTATTTACAGAATGAATAAGTTAAAGTTAAAAGACATGATTTATAGTGAATACTTTATTAAAAAATAAAAATTACGTGAACCAATATGGTTTAAATTATATCTAATATAAGAATAATGAATACACAGCAGGGGATGAATAAGATGGATGAAATAAAACTTGTAAGAAAAAGCAAAAAAGGAAATAATTTAGCTTTTTCAACATTAATTAAAGCTTATGAAAAAGATTTATATAAAGTAGCTATAGCTATGACTAAAAATGAAGAAGATGCTCTAGATTGTATACAAGAGGCTATACTTCAATCTTACATAAGTATAAAAGATTTAAGACAAGAAGAGTATTTTAAAACCTGGTTAATAAAAATACTTATAAATAAATGTAATGCCCTATTAAAAAAGAATAAAAAAATAATGAATTTAGATATGGAAATTACAGAAGACTTAAAAATAGAAGAATCATATAAATTAGATTTAAAAGAAAGTATAAATAATTTAGATAGTGATTTAAAAATAATAGTGATTCTTTACTACTATGAAGATATGAGCATAAAAGATATATCAGAAAGTTAAATATACCACAAGGAACAATAAAGTCAAGATTATCAAGGGCAAGAAAAAGGCTAAAAGAAATACTTAGTATAAATGAGGAGGTGCTGTAATATGGATGAAAAACTAGATGCAAAGATAAAACAAATATTACAAGAAAATGATGATATTGTAGTTCCAAAAAATATATATAAGGGGATAGATGAAACTTTAAAAAGTTTGAGTAATAAAAAAACAATTAACAAGAAAAAAGTTATTGCAGCTGCATCTGTGATAATATTTCTAAGCATAACACCTCTAGGTATAAAGGCTTTAAAAGGTATATTTTATACTTATATACCAAGTACAGGAAATATAATAAATACTGATAGTACTATATATCTATTAGAAAAAACTATAAATAAAAAGATAGGAAGTAGAAAAGTAACATTAAAGGAACTTAGTTATGACCAAAAAAATAAAATGATAATAGTAAGTGTAGAAGGAAACGGTCAATTACCTAGTAATGATGCTACAATTAAAATTAACAAATATAAACTAAAAAGTAGTACATGTAATATTACAAAACTATATGATACAAGATCCTATGCCTCTTGGAGTGGGAATTATTTTTTTGAATATGATAAAAAGTACAATGAAAAAAATGTAGAACTAGAATTTACTTTAGATAATGGAAATAAGGCAATATTTAACTGTAAGCTAAGTAAAGCTAAGCAGGTAAATAATATTAGTGAATTAGGATATAGTGCATTTAATAAAAATATAGAAATAACGGCGATAGTTGATGAAGAAAATAATAAATTATATGTAACATTATTAGATAATTTACCTAAAGAAAATATGGTAGTAAATTATGGAGCATCTCCGTATCCTACTAATTACGATTTAGATAGAACAATAGAAGGTATTATAACTTTAAAAGATAGAGATGGAAATATATCAAAAGGAAAATTAGCAGAAGGTACAGATTTATTGACTGATAATAGATACTGTATAGATATAACAAATCTTAAGAAACCTTTTACCCTGGAGATACCATCTATAAGTATAGTAATACCTGAAGGGCTAAATAGCAGTGATATAGTAGAATTACCGATACCTACTAATGAGGATAAGATAAATATTAATAAAAATATAATGATAAATAATAAAGATGAAATGTTTATTAAAGCAAACTCACACGTAAATATAGTGAGTATCCAAAGAGACGGTGAATACTATATTATTGAACTAAATTATCCAGATAATGAAGATAGGGAAGTAAAAATGTTAGAGTGTGTAGTAGTACCAGCTGGAAATAGTATTACAACAGAAGGAGAAAATTGGTTTGAGGATGGTCTTTCAGGAAATATTTCAAAAGATGGAAATAGAACTATAACCTTTAAATTACCAAAGCAAAATGATGATAAGTTATTTATAAAAGTATTGGGAAGTGAATATGAAATTAAAGGTCCTTGGAAAATAAGTATAGATTAATTTTTACTTCAATTAATTTAAAAATTACTAATTTAACACATAAGCTTGTTATTGCTTGAAATCGATTGTGTTTTGCATTAAATACGGTAGATAAAGGGAAATTATATGTCTAACATCAAAAATTATTGAAATTAGTCGAAAAAAGTGTTATGCTAACAAAAGTAAATTAAAAAATAATGTAACTAAAAAGAGCTTATTTTATAAGCTCTTTTTAAATGACCAAGAGAGGTAATAATATGATAAAAGTTGACAACTTATCTTACTCATTTCCACAAAAAGACCTATATAACAATATTTCATTTACAATAGAAGACGGTCAACACTGTGCCTTTATAGGAGCAAGTGGTAGTGGAAAAAGTACATTAATAGATATAATAATGGATCCAGAAAGATACCTTTTTGATGGTACACTAGAAATGGACCAAAATTGTAAAATTGGATATGTAAGCCAGTTTTCACAATGTGATAAAAGTAAAGAAACAACTGTTTTTGAATATATAGCACAAGAATTTATCAGACTAGAAGAAGAAATATCACACATCTGTGCACAAATGGAAAATTCTTCAAATATTGAAGTATTATTAGAAAAGTACCAAGAAGCATCAGATAAATTTGATGCAATAGATGGTCATGATTACGAAAGTAACATAAATAAAAAACTTAATCTTGCAAATTTAAGTAAACATAAAGATAAAATGATATCTGAACTTAGTGGTGGAGAATTTAAACTTATTCAAGTTATTAAGGAAATGCTTAATAGTCCAGACTTAATGATTATGGATGAACCAGATGTATTTTTAGATTTTGAAAATCTTAATGCTCTTAAAAACTTAATTAATTCTCATAAGAAAACAATATTAGTTATTACACATAATAGATATCTACTTAACCATTGCTTTAACAAGATTATTCATCTTGAAAACACTGAACTTCAAGAGTTTGATGGAAGATTTATTGATTATAACTTCTCATTACTTCAAACTAAAATTGAAACACAAGAAATATTTATTGCTGAAGAAGAAGAAATTGCAAGAAATGAAGAGTTAATTAATATATTAAGAGAAAAAGCAACTTATAATTCAGAAGCCTCTAGGGGAAGGGCTTTAAAAGCTAGAGTTAAAATACAAGAAAGATTACAAGAGCGTAGAATAAAAGCTCCATTTGTATATATCAAAGAGCCCTATATAAATTTAACTACTGATAATGAAATTGAAGAAGAAATTACAGCTTTAAAAGTTAATAATTTTGGAGTAACTTTTGATGAAGTGCTTTTAGAAGATGTTAATTTTGAAATTAAGTCTAATGATAAAGTGGCTATAATCGGTACAAATGGTGTTGGTAAAACTACTTTAATGAAAGAAATATTTAAAAACAACAACGAGTGTATTGAAATAAATGATAATATTGAACTATGTTATTTATCTCAAATGCAAGGAAATGGATTAAATGAGTCTAGTACAATTCTTGAAGAGTTTTATGAGGCAGGATTTAAAAACTATGGTGAGGTTAGAAGATATGTTTCACGCTATGGTTTTAATGAAGATGTTTTAAAACAAAAGATAAGCTCTTTATCTGGAGGGGAAAGAAATATTCTTCAATTAGCTAAGGTTTCATCAAGTTGTGCTAATATGTTACTTCTTGATGAACCTACAAGTCATTTAGATACTTATTCTCAAATGGCACTTGAGAAGGCTATACAAAATTACAATGGTGCTATTTTAATGATTTCTCATGATTATCAATTTATAGTTAATAGTATGGACTATGTTTTAATGATTGAAGATAAGACTATTAGAAAAGTTAGCATGAAAAAGTTTAAAAGGATGATTTATGCTAATTATTTTGATAAGGATTATTTAGAAATTGAACAAAAGAAAAAATTAGTTGAAACTAAGATAGAAAGAGCTTTAATGGATACTAATTTTGAACTTGCAAAAATTTTATCTAAAGAATTAGAAGAATTAATTATATTCGTTTAATATATAATAACCCTATATTTACTAATATAGGGCTATTATATATTAAACGAATATAATTTCTATGGTTTTAATATAACTTTTATACAATCTTCAAGTTTTTTATCAAATATTTCGTAAGCATGTTTTCCTTCATCAAGTTTTAATTTATGAGTAATTATATCAGTTGCATCAAATTCTCCTTGTTTAATAAGTTTAAGTATAGGGTCTACATATCTTTGAGCTGGGCATTGACCCATTTTTAAGGTAATATTTCTTGCGAAAAAATCTCCTAAAGGGAACATATTATATCTTGCACCATAAACTCCTACCAATACAACTGTTCCACATTTTCTTACGGCTTGTGTAGCTATTTCAATTGCAGATTTTGAACCACCTTGAAGTTTTAATAGTGTTTCTACTTTTTCAATCTTAGTCATCTTTCCATCCATTCCTACACAGTCTAAAACAACATCTGCACCACCATTAGTTATTTCTTTTAAATATTCACCTGTATTATCGTAATCTTCAAAGTTTACTGTTTCAACACCTTTATATGATGCTGCATGTTTTAATCTATACCCAACATTATCTACAGCTATAATTCTATTTGCACCTCTAAGGATGCACCATTTAATAGCTGTCAGCCCTATTGGACCACATCCAAGAACTACCACTGTATCTCCTCGTTTTACACCTCCTATATCTACACCCCAATAGGAAGTAGGTAAAACATCTGTTAAAAATAGAACTTTTTCATCTTCTAATTCTTCAGGAACTATTGTAGGTCCTACATTTGCATAAGGAACTCTTAAATATTCTGCTTGTCCTCCAGCATATCCACCAAATGTATTACTGTAACCAAAAATTCCACCACATTCACCATTTGGATTTGAATTATCACATTGACTAAAGTGACCATGTTCACAATAACAACAATGTCCACAAGCAACTGGGAAAGGAATTATAACTCTATCATTTTTCTTTACTTTAACAACATCTTTTCCAACTTCTTCTACTATTCCCATTGTCTCATGACCTAATCTAAATCCTTTTGGCATATTTGGTATCATTCCATGTATTAAATGTAAATCAGATCCACATATAGCAGTAGATGTTACTTTTACAATGATATCATCACTTTTTTCAATTTTAGGATCCTCAACATTTTCTACATCTACATTTCTCATTCCATTATAAACTATAGCTTTCATATCGTCCTCCATATTATTATTTTTATTATTATTTTTAAAATTAGGTGTAGATATTCAATAGATTTAAAAATTTAACTATAGCTTAAGGATTTATAGATATAAAAGTTATAGTATAAATATAAACTAAGAGTGAAAGGCAGGATAAAAAAGAAATATTAAAAATATTTATATGAATTATAAAAAAGGATATAAGTAACCTTTTAAAAAAGTATACTTATATCCTTTTTATTAAATAATAATATTATTATATATTAACGAATAAAGTTAGTAGTTTCTCTATCTTCTAAATCTGGTCTATTAATATTATTTTTCTTACCTAAATCTATACACTTTAATAACCAAGCCATATTTCTTCCTAGAACTCTCATTGTTTGCATTCCTTCTAAGTCCTTAACTACTTCTTCTGGCGTGTTACCATGTACCATATTCCAATATTGTGAACTTACAACTGGCATATTAGAAATTGTAAGATATTTAGTTAATTGATCTAAAGTAGCTGTTGTACCAGCACGTCTTGCACTAGCTATAACTGAAGCAGGTTTAAATTGTAAGTGCTTACCTCCACTATAAAATACTCTATCTAAAAATGATGTTATTGAACCTGATGCTGCGGCATAGTGTACTGGAGAACCAAATATAAATCCATCTGCAGTTTTTGCTTTTTCTACAAATTCATTAACTATATCTTTCATAAAACATTCTCCAGTTTTACGACAAGTAGCACATCCTATACATCCACATATTGGTTTATTTCCTAATTGAAATATTTCAGTTTCTATATTATTTTCTTTTAAAGTTTTAGCTACTTCCTCTAATGCAGTAAAAGTGCACCCATATTTATGTGGGCTTCCATTGACTAATAATACTTTCAGAACTATTCCCCCTTATTTATCCTCAAAATATATTTAAAATTTATAAATGTAACTTATTACCAATTATATTATATTATTTAAATTCATATTTTAATAGTGCACACTTTTAATATATTAAGAAAGAATTTTATAAGTTGTAAATTCTACTATATTTATCAGTATAATATTTAATAATAGGTTTAGTATCAATACAACTATTACAACTATCTTTTATTATCTCAGTAGGCGACTTCATAAGACCATATTGATGCACATTTACTCTTAACCAGTTGTTTATATCTCCTAATTTATCACTTTCAATCAAATGATCTACAGGTCCAAGCTCTTTTTCTATTTGATTTAAAAATTGACCACTATAAATATTTCCTAAACTATAAGAAGGGAAATATCCAAATAAACCACTGTACCAATGACAGTCTTGAAGTACACCTGTAGTATCATCTTTAGGAATTATACCTAGATACTCTTTCATTTTATCATTCCAAGCAGTAGATAAATCTTTAACCTCTAAATTGCCAGAGAATAAAGCCTTTTCTAATTCAAAACGAATTATAACATGTAAATTATATGTTAGTTCATCTGCATCAATTCTAATTAGTGATGGTTCTACACTATTAATACCTTTATAAAATTTATCAAGAGAAATATTAGAGTAAGAAGGTAAAATTTCACAAACTTTATTATAGTGTTTTTTCCAGAAGGATAAATTTCTACCTATAATATTTTCATAAAATCTAGACTGACTTTCATGAATACCCATAGAAGCTCCAGTATTAAGTCTAGTTCCTACTAATTTAGGATTTATATTTTGTTCATATATTGCATGACCACCTTCATGAAGTACACTAAATAGAGAACTTCTTATATCGTTAATATCATAATTAGTTGTAATACGTACATCATAAGGACTATTTATACCAGTAGTAAAAGGATGTTCGCTTTGAGATAAGCATCCAGATTTAAAGTCAAAATTAATAACATCTAAGAAATAATTAGAAAGTCTTTCTTGTAAGTGTATAGGATAGTGTCCATTAAATATATGTTGATTTACTTTATCTTTTTTAGATATAGCTTCTATTAATGGTATAGTACCTTCCTTTAGTTCTTTAAAAATAGTACCTAATTGATTTTCAGTTATACCTTTTTCATAATCATCTAATAATGCGTTATATGTATCTACATTTGGTTTAGAATAACTATACATTTCTTTTGTAAGTTCAATTATTTCTTTTAAGTAAGGAACCATAGTTTTAAAATCATTATCTGATTTAGCTTTTTGCCATGTTTGTTCAGATTGAGATACAACCTGTATATACTTAGAGTACAAATTAGGTGGTATATTTTTATTATCGTCATATTGTTTTTTACATTCACTTATCATTTTTTTAGAAATAGAATCTAGATTATTAAATGTTTCAGGATTAGTTAAATTATCTAATAAATCTTTCATCTTATCACTAACGCTAAGCTCAAATGATTTACTAGATAACATAGTTAAAACATCTGTATTACTATCACCACCATTATATGGCATACATGTTTGCATATCCCATTGTAGTATATTTGAAGCTTGTTCATATTGATTTATTTTATTAAGATATTCTTTGAATTCTTTCAATTTGTCCATAATTTAATCACTCTCCTTTTTATTAATATAGAATATGATAAATATAATATTAATATGAATTGGTAAAACTTGTCTAATATTTTAATAAATTTTCAAAAATAAAAAAGTAATAAGAAGAAATTTATTATATAAAAATTAATCTATTGTTTATTATTTTCTAATTCTTTATACTATTAAATATACAATGTATCTATTTAATAAGAGATGTATTAAAAGACGCATATAAGGAGGGGTATAACAGTTAGTGAAAATCTATAAATATCTATAAAAACAGAGTACATTTTTATAGATTGTCTTATAATACTATTGAGGTGATAAATAAATGAAATATTACTCAATAGGAGAGTTTGCAAATAAAATAGGTAAAACGGTTCAAACACTTAGAAATTGGGATAATAAAGGAACTTTGAAACCACATTATACAACAGAGGGTGGTACAAGATATTACTCCCAAGAACAACTTAATCATTTTTTAGGTTTAAAACCGAAAGATAAACTAAATAAAAAAACTATTGGATATTGTAGAATTAGATCTCATAAACAAAAAGATGATCTTGAAAGACAGATTGAAAATGTAAAAACATATATGTTCAGATATTGGAAGCGGAATAAACTACAATAAAAAAGGATTAAATCAATTGATAAATATGATTACTAATTCAGAAGTTGATAAAATAGTAGTCCTTTATAAAGATAGATTAATTAGATTTGGATATGAATTAATAGAAAATCTTTGTAATAAGTATGGAACTACTATTGAGATTATAGATAATACTGAGAAAATAGAAGACCAAGAATTAGTAGAAGATTTAATCCAAATAGTTACTGTATTTAGTTGTAGGCTTCAAGGAAAAAGAGCAAAGAAGGTTAAGACAATGATTAAGGAGTTGATAGAGGATGATACTTGCGAAGAAAGTTAGGTTGTATCCGAGTGAATTACAAGAACAAAAGTTGTGGCAATCGGTAGGCACTGCAAGATTTATCTATAATTGGACACTTGCAAAGCAAGAAGAAAATTATAAAAATGGTGGTAAATTTATATCTGATGGTGTTCTTAGAAAAGAAATAACTCAACTAAAAAAGAATGAATTAAGTTGGTTAAATGAAGTATCTAATAATATTGCGAAACAAGCTGTAAAAGATGCCTGTGATGCATACAAAAGATTTTTTAAAGGATTATCAGATAAACCAAGATTTAAGACTAAGAAAAGAAGTAAAAAGTCTTTTTATAACGATAATGTAAAACTTAAAGTTAAAGATAACAAATTAGTAAATATCGAAAAAGTAGGTTGGATTAAAACTAATGAGCAACTACCTATTGGAGTCAAATATAGTAATCCAAGGATAAGCTATGATAATAAGTATTGGTATATTTCAGTAGGTATAGAGCAAGAGGAAAATCAAGAAGAATTAACAGATATATCATTAGGAATCGACTTAGGAGTAAAAGACTTAGCAATATGTTCTGATGGTACAGTTTATAAGAATATAAATAAAACTTATGTAGTCAGAAAAATCGAAAAGAGATTAAAAAGGCTACAAAAACAAGCAAGTAGAAAATATGAACAAAATAAACAAGGAAAGGAGTATGTCAAAACTAAAAATATTATAAAACTTGAAAAACAGATACAACAAATGCATAGAAGGTTAGCTAATATAAGAAATAATCACCTTCATCAAACTACAACAAGTATAGTGAAAGTCAAACCATACAGAGTAGTAATAGAAGATTTAGCAGTTTCTAATATGATGAAAAACAAACATTTATCTGATGCTATAAGGAAACAAGGATTATATGAATTTAGAAGGCAACTTGAATATAAGTGTAATTTTAGAGGAATTGAATTAGTGGTAGCAGATAGATTTTATCCATCATCAAAGTCTTGTAGTCAATGTGGGGTTATAAAAAAGACTTGAAACTTAAAGATAGACTTTACAAGTGTAGTTGTGGTCTTAATATTGACAGAGATTTAAATGCTAGTATTAATCTTTCTAAGTATAAATTGGCATAGTATCACCAACAAGATAATGCTGATATGTAGGATGCGTTGTATCCGAATTTACGCCCTCGGAGAGTTATATCAAACGAAAGTAGATTACCTTTTATAGTTTTCAAAATCGGATTCGAAGAACAGGGAATCAAACAAGATTTATAGAAATTTATAGATATTTATAGATTTTTGGCAACGGTTGAGTATGGCATATATAGAAGTTATAGATACATATAAGAGATACAAAGTTGGGGAAAATATTGTCGTAGCAAACAACGGAATAAACTTTTCTATTGAAAAAGGTGAATTTGTTGTAATTTTAGGACCAAGTGGTGCAGGTAAATCAACTGTACTAAATATTCTTGGTGGTATGGATACTTGTGATGAAGGTAAGATAATAATTGATAAAATCGATATATCAAAGTTTAATAATAAGCAACTTACCAAATATAGAAGACACGATGTAGGTTTTGTATTCCAATTTTATAATCTAGTACAAAATCTAACAGCAAAAGAAAATGTAGAGTTAGCTACGCAAATTTCAAAAAACTCCTTAGATGTAGATAAGACACTAGAGCTAGTTGGTCTTGAAGATAGAAAGGACAACTTTCCTTCTCAATTATCAGGAGGGGAGCAACAAAGGGTATCTATAGCAAGAGCTATTGCAAAAAATCCTAAGTTATTACTTTGTGATGAACCAACAGGTGCACTTGATTATAATACAGGTAAACAAGTTTTAAAAACATTACAGGATACTTGTAGAAATACAGGAACAACAGTTATAGTTATTACTCATAACTCTGCAATTGCTCAAATGGCAGATAGAGTTATAAAAATTAATGATGCAAAAGTTAGAAGTATTGAAGTAAATAAAAATCCACTTTCAATAGAACATATTGAGTGGTAGAGGTGTAGTATTATGAGATATAGAGCATATAAAAAATCTATTACAAGAGAAATATTATCCTCAAAGGCGAGATTTGCTTCAATATTAGTTATTATTCTTTTAGGAGTAGCTTTTTTCTCTGGAATAAAATCATCAGGACCTGATATGAATAAAGCTATAAATGAGCTTTATAAAAATCAAAATCTTATGGATAGCAAAATAGTATCAACTTTAGGTTTAACTGATAAAGATTTAGATTTACTTAAAAATAATGATAAGATATTAGATTTTTATCCATCACACACGATAGATGCAAACCTTGAAAATATAAATAGTGTAGTAAGATTTATGGAATATGATAAAAATAACAATATAAATAAGTTCATTGTAGTTGATGGTAGATTACCACAAAATAGTGGAGAGATAGCACTAGATGAACAAGCCTTAAAGGTAAACAAGAATTTAAAAATTGGAGATACCTACACAATACAATCTGATGAAGATACAATGAAATCTTTTAATAAGAAAACATTTAAAATTGTTGGTATTGTAAAAAGTCCAATGTATATGGAAAAAGAATCAAGAGGAACTACTACAGTAGGTAAAGGTAGCATTGATTATTTTGCAGTAGTAAATAAAGACGACATATCTATGGATGCTTATACAGAAATATATGTTAGATTTAAAAATGTTCAAAGTCTTGATGCTTATAGTGATGAATATAAAGATACGATGGAAGAAAATAAAAAATATCTTGAAAACTTATATTCAGATAGAAAAATAGATAGAGTAGAGGAAATAAAAGCTACTGCACAAGAAGAGTTAGATAAAGCATATGCTGAAATAGAAGAAAATGAAAATAAGCTTTTATCTGCACAAAAAGAAATAGAATCTGGAAAAGAAAAGTTACAAGAAGGAAAAAAACAATATGAACAAGGGTTAAAGTCCTATGAAGATGAAATTAAAGCTGGAGAATTAAGTATTTCAAATGGAAAAAAAGAGCTAGTAAAAGCACAAGAAGAACTTGATAAACAAAAGAAAACTTTAAATGCTGGGAAAGAAAAGTTAAATGAGTCAAAAATTTTACTTGATAATACTAAACAATCACTTCTAGCTCAAGGTATAGATCCAGATCAAAGTATAGAAAATATTGAAGATAGTACTTCAACTATAATACCTTTAATAACTAAATATAAACAAGGTAAAAAACAGTATGAAGAACAATTAGCAGCTCTTAATTACGGGGAAGCTAAGTTACAAGAAGGTCAAAAACAATTAGAAAATGCGAAAGTAGAACTTGAAAAAGGCGAAAAAGACCTTGAAAATGGTAAAATAAAAGGAAAGTCAGATTTAGCTAAAGCTAAAGAACAACTAGAAGTTTCACAACAAACATTAACTAATGGTGAAGCAGAAATTAAAGAAAATACTCAAAAGTTATTAGATGCTAAAGAAGAAATAAAAAAAGAACAAGATAAGATTGATAGTATAGAAGGCAAGTATTACTTTTTTGATAGAACTGATAATATAGGATATTCTGGTTTAAAAGATTCTATTAACAGTCTAGATAGTATAGCTTCAGTATTTCCTGTATTTTTCTTTTTAATAGCAGTATTAATTTGTTTAACAACTATGACTAGAATGGTAGAAGAAAACAGAGGGGAAATAGGAACTCTTAAAGCATTAGGATATAATGATTTAGAAATATCTAGAAAGTTTGTTGTATATGCATCTTTAGCAAGTATTATAGGTAGCGTTATAGGAATACTTATTGGATGTAATATACTACCACAAATAATAAATACATCTTATGGTAGCCTATATAATTTACCAAGTTTAGATATATACTATTATCCATCATATGTAATTCAGTCTATATTAATTTCAATACTATGTACAGTTGGAGCAGCATTATATGTACTAAGAGTTGAACTAAAAAGTACTCCATCCAATTTAATGAGAGCAAAAGCTCCTAAGATAGGGAAGAAAATATTACTAGAAAGAATTACTCCTTTATGGAAAAGATTAAACTTTAATCAAAAAGTTACTTTTAGAAATATCTTTAGATACAAGCAACGTATGATAATGACTGTATTTGGTATTGCAGGATGTATGGCAATGCTTGTTACAGGATATGGACTTCAAGATTCTAATAATGGTATGTTAGAAAAGCAATTTAATAAATTGTGGAAATATGATGCTATGGTAATATTTAATGATAGTTCTAATGATGAAGAAATAAAAGAGTACAATAATACTTTAAATAATCTAAAAGGTTATGAAAGTAATTTAGGTATACATCAAGAAACAGTAACTTTTAGCAAAGAAGATATGAACAAACAAAGTGTTACTATGTATGTACCAAAAGATATAGATAAAATTAATGATTTTATATTATTAAATGATAGAAAGTCAGATAAAGAATATAAAATATCAGATAATGGTGTTATAATAACTGAAAAACTAGCAAAACTTTTAGATGCATCAGTTGGTGATACAATAACACTAAATGATGAAGAAAATAATCCGTATAAAGTTAAAGTTGATAATATATGTGAAAATTATTTTGCACATTATATTTACATGTCACCAGCATATTATGAAAAGACTTTTGGTAAAAGTGTAAATTATAATATGGAGCTTTTAAATTTTGATTCTAAAAAAATGAACAAGGATGAATTATCTAATAAAATTATGAATTGTGACAATGTAATAAATGTTACATTAATGTCTGATATTAAAAAATCAACTGAAGAATCTAATGCAAATCTAGATATGATTATGTTAGTAATAATAATAGCATCTGGTTGTCTTGCTTTTGTAGTTTTATATAATTTAAACAATGTAAATGTATCAGAAAGAATAAGAGAGTTATCTACTATAAAAGTACTTGGTTTTTATGATAATGAAGTTACAATGTATATATTAAGAGAAAATATAATACTTACTTTCCTTGGTGTATTATGTGGAGCTTTCTTAGGTAAATTATTGCATACATTTATACTTTATACATCGGAAACTGATAATATAATGATGTATCCAGAAATATCTATAAAAGGTTACTTATTTTCAGCACTTATAACCATATTCTTCTCAATGATAGTTATGGTTATGATGCATATTAAATTAAAAAAGGTTGATATGATAGATGCATTAAAGTCAAATGAATAATTAAAATAAATTAAAACTCTAAATATAAGTAAAAAATACTTATACTTAGAGTTTTTTTGTATATTATAAGTAAAAAAATTGATTAATATATGCGATTAAACTCAGCAGCTTCTGCATCTTTTTTAGTATTGTGAACTGTACCTTGTGGATGTTGTGGTGGGGCATATATAACATACAATTTAAGAGGTTTATTACCAAGATTAACTATATCGTGCCATTTGCCAGCAGGTATCATAATAGCATAACCATCAGAAACTCTTCTTTGAAAATCTAAATTATCTTGACTATCACCCATTTTAACAAGTGCATCACCTTCTTCAATACGTATGAATTGATCACCACTTGTATGAACTTCTAATCCAATATCATCTCCAACGCCAATTGACATTAATGTAACTTGTAAATTATTTCCTGTCCATAAAGCAGTACGGAAATTATTATTTACCTCAGAGGCATCCTCAATATCAATTACAAATGGATTAGGACCATAATCTTTTAATGTAGGAATTGGTCTATTAGATTTTTGGTTATATATTGGCATATTAGGAAACATAGGAGGATACATCATTTGTGGAGCATACCAAAACATATATGGTAATATATTATACATTTGTGGATTAAACATAAATGGATATTGTCTAGGCATATTATACATATTTTATATCTCCTTTTATAGACTTTAATAACATAATATTATAATTAAAAATACAAAGTGCTTATCTACCTTATATTTTTAGAATAAATAAGTATTTAAAAAGTAATTAAATCAGCTATATACTTGTTATAGATATTTAAAAATTAAAAGAAATTATTTATGATTAATAGATTTAATTGACACTAATATAGCCTTAAATATATAATCTATATTTAGGTATAAAAATTAAATAGACTAGAGGTGAACTATGACAAACGATATGACAAAGGGAAGTCCCTTAAAAATTTTCATATTATTTTCTATACCACTACTTATAGGAAATATATTTCAACAATTATATAGTATGGTAGATACTATAATAGTAGGTAGATTTGTAGGAGTTGATGCTCTAGCAGCAGTAGGTTCTACAGGATCAATGTTCTTTTTAGTAAATGGAATGATACTAGGATTAACAAGTGGATTCTCTGTATTAGTTTCTCAAAAATTTGGAGCAAAAGATGAAGATGGAATAAAAAAAGCAGTAGCTAGTAATATAAAGTTAACAGTAATTTCAACAATAATAATTACAGCAGTTGCATTATTAGTAAAAAATCCATTGCTTTCTATGATGAATACTCCAGATAATATTTTAAACGATGCAAACACATATATAACTATAATATTTGCAGGTATATTTACTCAAACAGCTTATAATATGGCAGCTGGGATATTAAGAGCCTTAGGAGATAGTAAAACGCCATTATATTTTTTAATAATATCATCAATACTTAACATAGTTTTAGATTTAGTATTTATTGTTAACTTTAAAATGGGAGTTGCAGGAGCAGCTTATGCAACAAATATAGCTCAAGGTTTTTCTGCATTATTATGTTTAACATATAGTTATAAGAAATTTAAGGTTTTAAGACTTAAGAAAAAAGATTTTAACGTAGAAAAAGATTACTATAAAACACATTTAAAAATTGCTATACCAATGGGACTACAATTTTCAGTAACAGCAGTTGGTATAATTATAGTTCAAAGTGCTGTAAATGTATTTGGATCAAACATTATAGCATCTTATACAGCATCATCTAAGGTTTTACAATTAGTTATGCAACCATTAGTTTCATTTGGAGTTACAATAGCAACTTATGCAGGACAAAACTTAGGAGCGAAAAACTATGACCGTATTAAATATGGAATGAAAATAATGAATATTATTTCTATAGTAACTAGTATAATTGCAGGAGCTGTTTTAGTGTTATTTGGAAAGTATTTTGTAATGATGTTTATAGAAAATCCAAGTGATGAAATAATTAGATATACTCAAGAGGTATTAAACTACTCTGCATTATTTATGATATTCTTAGGTTTTATATTTGTATATAGAAACGTGCTACAAGGTATGGGAGAGTCTTTTGTACCTATGATGGCAGGTATTTATGAGTTAGTAGCTAGAAGTTTAGTTGTATTTATATTACCAAAGTATATTGGATTTGCTGGTATATGTTTATCAGATCCAATTGCATGGATAGCAGCAGCTCTTCCTCTAATGTTTACTTATTATAATAAAATCAAAAAAATAATTCCTGAAAATAAAGAAGGTATTGCTGCGTAGCAATACCTTCTTTAATAGGTGGACAGAGAACTTTACTTATTGGATATATATTATATAATAATACTAATAAATAAATTTAATATACTAAAAACTAAAGGGATAGGAGCATATGCTCCTATCTTTTTTACGCTTAAGGATATTATAATACTTTAAAAAATGTGGATAATTTCTGAATGTAAGTAATATCAATAAATTGGTTTTGAGCGTAAAAAGATTTTGAGCAACGGACGAAGTCGTTGGCGACATGAAATGTTTCGCCGACACGTCGCTCGAGCGAAGCGAATTTTTTATATATGAAGATATTATAAAATATATATCTTGTGGATAGCTTGTAATCTAATGCTTCTTTAAATCAAAGTGAATTTTCTTAATAATTCTTAATAAAATTATATGTATTTTAATAATTTTTACTTTATATAATTAAGAAAACAAAACAAATAGGGGGAATAGGAAGTGAACTGGCTTGCAGAAAAAACAATAAAGCACAAGGGTGTAATAATTATAGCCTTTACGTTAATGGTAGTATTTAGTATATTTGCAGCACCTAACGTAAGCATAAACTACCAAATGGCAGATTATTTACCAGAGGACTCAAAATCAACAGTATCATTAAACTTAATGAACAAAGAATTTGATAAAAGTCCTCCAAATGTAAGGATAATGCTAGAGGATGTAAGTATAGCTGAGGCTTTAAACTATAAAGAAAAAATATCAAAAGTTAATGGAGTAAAGGAAATAAACTGGCTAGATGATAGTGTTAATATACAACAGCCATTAGATATGATAGATACAGATACTCTAAATTCTTGGTATAAAGACAACAATGCTTTATTTACAGCATTAGTAGATAAAGGTGATACTTTAAAACAAACTATTGAAGATATAAAAGAAATAGTAGGGGATAAAGGTATAGTTGCTGGAGATGCAGTAACAGAAAACTATGCAAAAACATCAACAAGTGAAGAAATTCAAAAGATTATGTTATTTATTATACCAGTTATAGTATTAATACTTATGATAAGTACTAGCTCTTGGTTTGAACCATTTTTATTTTTATTTACTGTAGGTATATCTATACTAATAAATACAGGAACAAACATATTCTTAGGTGAGATTTCATTTATAACAAATGCAACAGCTGCAATTTTACAACTAGCAGTATCTATGGACTATGCAATATTTTTACTTCATAGATTTGCAGAATTTAGAGATGAAGGCCTAGATGTAAAAGAAGCTATGGTTAATGCTATGAAAAAGTCTTATACATCTATATTATCAAGCGGACTTACAACTATACTTGGATTCTTAGCTCTTACACTTATGAGATTTAAGATAGGTCCAGATTTAGGTACAGTACTTGCAAAGGGGATAGTGTTTAGTCTTTTATCTGTAATGTTTTTACTTCCAGTTTTAACAATATATACTTACAAAATAATAGATAAAACACATCATAGAAGTTTTATGCCTAGTTTTGATAAGTTTAGTAAAGTTGCATTAAAATTAGGTCCTATATTTGTAATAATAGTAGCTATTGTAGTTTATCCAGCTTATTTAGCTCAAGGTAAAAATAATTTTACATATGGTGCATCCTCTATGGCAAGTAGTGAAAAAACACAAATAGGTAGAGATACTAAAAAAATAGATGATACCTTTGGTAAAAGTAATCCGGTTGTATTTATAGTACCATCAGATGATCCAGTAGATGAAAAAGAAGTTGGAGAAGAAATTAATAATATTAAAGGTGTAACTAGTATTATATCTTATTCAAATAATGTCGGAAATGAAATACCTAAAGATTATGTACCTAAAAATCAATTATCAGATTTAGTTAGTGGTGATTATAGTAGGATGATAGTAACACTTTCTGCAGATGAGGAAAGTGATATTGCTTTTAATGCAGTAAAAGAAATGAGTGAATTAGGTAAAAAATACTTTGGGGATGATTATTATATAGCTGGAGGTAGTCCAAGTGCTTATGATATTAAGGAAACTGTAACTAGCGACAATGTAATTACAACTTTAGGAGCAATTATAGCAATAGGAGTTGTAATAATGCTTACTTATCGTTCTTTATCAATACCAATAATATTATTAATAGCTATTGAAGCTTCAATATGGATAAATCTTTCTTATTCATATTTTAATGGTATAAGTATAGCTTACATTGGATTTATGGTAATAAGTGCTGTTCAGCTAGGAGCAACAGTTGACTATGCAATATTATTTGCAAATGGATACTTAGAAAATAGAAAAGAATACAATAAGCACGATTCAGCAATTAATACACTAAAAAGTTCTACAGGTGCAATACTTACTTCTGGTACTATTTTGGCTTTAGCTGGATTTACTTTAGGTAAAATATCTACAAATGAAGTAATAGCACAACTTGGAATACTAATAGGTAGAGGAGCTTTACTTTCAATGACATCAGTATTATTCTTCTTACCAACAGTTTTAATTATATGTGATAAATTAATTGAAAAAACAACTATGAAAACACATTTTTATAAGGAGGGAGAAAAAAATGAGCAATTATGTAAAAACTAAGAATGTAAAAAAAGCAAGTACTTTTGTACTTACTACATCAATATTAATGGGGAGTGTATATCCTGCATTTGCAGATACAAATACATCTAAAGATGAGGTTGTATATGTTAAGTTAAATAATAATGGAAATGTAGACAATGTATATGTTGTAAATAGTTTTGATGTAAAAAATGGTGAAAAAATAGTAGATTACGGAAGATATTCTAATGTATTAAATCTTTCTACAAGTGATAAATTAAACTATTCAAGTGATGTAGTTGATGTTAATGTAAGTGATACAAATAAAAAGTTTTATTATCAAGGTGATATGAAAAATTGTGAAATACCTTGGGATATAAATATAAGATATACTCTTGATGGTAAAAGTATATCTTCAGAGGAATTAGCAGGTAAAAGTGGAAATTTAGAAATAAGTTTTGATATAAAGAAAAATGATACTGTAGATGAAGTTTTCTTTAATAACTATGCATTACAAATATCTTTAACTTTAGATGGAGATAAATGTAGTGATATTATAGCTGATGGAGGAACTATTGCTAGTGTAGGAAATAATAAGACTATTACCTATATAAAGTTAGCAGGGGAAGAAGCAAGCTACACTATAAACTCAAATGTTGAGAACTTTGAAATGGACTCAATATCTTTTAATGGATTAAATATGGATATGAATGTAGATGTAAATGTTGATGATATGACTAGTTCATTTGATACTTTAGTTGATGCAATAGATAAATTAAATGATGGAGCTTCAGAGCTAAAAAGTGGTGTAGATACTTATAAAAATGGAGTAAGTACACTTTATACTGGTAGTTCAAAATTGCTAGAAGGAGTTAGTAGCTATAAGAGTGGAGTAAATACACTTTATACTGGTAGTTCAAAATTACAAGAAGGAGTTAGTAGCTATAAGAGTGGAGTAAATAGTTTAGATAAAGGAATAAATAGTCTACAAAGTGGATTAAATGGATATAAAGATGGAGTTAATTCTCTTTATAGTAATAGCCAAAAACTATTAGAAGGGGCTAAAAGTTTAAATAGTGGTGTGAAAGCTTTAGAATATGGAGTTAGTTCTTTAAATCAAGGAGTTAATAATTTAGAATCAGGTTTAAATACCTTAGCTTATGGATCATCTAGTTACAAACAAAATGTAAATAGCTATGCACAATCAGTGAATCAAGTTGTATCAGCTTTAAAAGCAAATTTAAGTGAAGAGCAAATAGAAGCTTTAAATTTAGATGCTCTTGTATCAGGTGCACAAGGTTTAGCATCAGCATATGAAAATATAGATTTAGGTATAAATAACTCTAAAGTTGGTGCTAGTTCAATAAGTGATGGTGCAGGAAGTTTAGCAAACAATATAGGAACTTTATCTCAAGGATCAAATAATCTTTACAGTGGTATTGAAGCACTTAGTAGTGGAAGTAGTGCCCTGTTAAGTGGAATAAATGAAATAGAAGGTGGAGCATCAAGTTTAAAAAGTGGAAGTAGTGCATTAGTAAGTGGGATAAATGAAATAGAAGGTGGGGCATCAAGCTTAAAAAGTGGAAGCAGTGCATTAGTAAGTGGAATAAATGAAATAGAGGGTGGAGCATCAAGTTTAAAAAATGGAAGTAGCACATTAGTAAGTGGAATTGATAGTATAGGAGAAGGTGTATCAGCTTTAAGTAAAGGAACTAATGAGCTTAATAGCAAAACATCAAATTTACCAGATGAGATAGATGATAAAATAGATGAAATGGTATCAAAATACTCTAATAGTGATTTTAATCCAGTATCTTTTGCAAGTGAAGAAAATACTAATGTAGAATCGGTACAATTTGCTATAAGAACTGATGCAATAAAAGTAAAAGATGAAGAAAAGGTTGAAGAAGAAAAAGTAGAAGACAAAAATATGTGGCAACTATTTACAGATTTATTTAAAAAAGGTAAATAGTGGAAATTAACTTTGCTAATAATTTACAAAACATGATAAAATATATAAGTAAAATGAAATAAAAGGGCATATCTTAAGTTATTACTTAAGGTAAGCCCTTAAGTAATATAGGGGAGAATTGATATGTCTAAAATATTAATTGTTGATGATGATAGAGAAATAGCATCACTTATAGGTGATAGTTTATATGATGAAGGTTATGAAACTTTATTGGCATATGACGGAGAGATTGCATTAGAGAAAGTATCTAACAATTTAGATTTAGAAATGATTATACTTGATATTATGATGCCTAAAGTAGATGGATTAGAAGTATGTAGAAAAATAAGAGAAAAAGTAAGTTGTCCAATAATATTTGTAAGTGCAAAAAGTAGGACATTAGATACTGTATTAGGATTAGAAATAGGAGCAGATGATTATATAACTAAACCTTTTATAGTAGATGAATTAGTTGCAAGGGTAAAGGCTCATCTAAGAAGAGAAAAAAGAAGAAATAGTATAGGAAATAATATAATCAAAATTGGTGAAATAGAAATACATAAAGATAGCTATGAAGTATACCTTAATAAAGAATTAATAGATTTATCAACTAGAGAATTTCAATTATTTTTATACTTATGTGAAAATGCAGGACAAGTATTATCTAGAGAACAAATATTTAATTCTGTATGGGGAAATGATTTTGGTGATATAGGTACTGTAGCAGTAAATATAAAAAGTTTAAGAGATAAAATTGATAAGGAAAATAAATACATAAAAACTATATGGGGTGTAGGGTACAAACTTATAAAGCCTATAGGAGAGGTTATATGAACTTAAAAAAGAAGCTTAGTATTATTGTTTTATTATGCTTTACTTTAAATATGCTACTTTTATTTGGTTATTATGAGTTAGTTTTATACGATAAAATAGAAGAAAGTCTTAATACTATGCAGATAGAATTAAGAAATGATGTAAATTATATATCATCACAAATAAAAAGATTACAAGGCACGGATAATATTAAAGATTGGATAAATAACATTGATAATATTGATAGCATTAATATAAGCATAGAAAGAGGCGATAATACTTTATTATATGAGCATAAAACATATGAAAAATCATTACTAAATGTAACATTTACAGATTTAATTAATATTAAAGATAATGTATATATGATAAAGGTTGAGAGACCTCTTCAAATAAGTAAGATTAGAAATATTCCATTTATTAAAGATATAGTAGTAGAAGAAGTTGTTATAGGAGTATTTATTTTAATTTTTATACTAATTATTATTTATTATAAAATAGTAAATCCAATAATGTATTTACAAAAGGATATAGAAAACTATAAGTTTGGCATAAAGCCAATAAAAACTAATAGATGTGATGAAATAGGATGGTTAAAAAATAATTTTGTAGAGCTTACGGAAAAACTAGATGAAGAAAAGAAAAATCAAAATAGAATAATAGCTTCTATTTCACATGATATAAAAACACCACTTACATCTATTATGGGATATTCAGAGATGATAAAAAATAAAAATATACCTCAAGAAAGAAAAAATAGATATATGGAAATAATCTACTCTAAATCTCAAAATATTAAAGAGTTAATAGATGAATTTGATATTTATTTAGGATCTAATTTAGAAAGTAGTATAAAAAAGAAACCTATATCAGTAAAAGAATTATCAAAAATTATTGACGAAGAGTATAGGGATGAATTAACACAATTATGCATAGAATTTGATATAAAATCTAATTGTGATGAATCTATATTAAATATAGATATGTCAAAAATGAGAAGAGTCTTTGGAAACATTATTGGAAACAGCATAAAAAATATGAAAAAAGATTACAAGAAAATTGAAATTAACTTTAATAATGATAAAGAAAATATTTTGATTTCTATAGCAGATAATGGATGTGGAGTGGATGATGATAAGATAGATAAAATTTTTGAAGCACTTTATACATCTGATAAAAGTAGAAATGTAGCAGGATTAGGGTTGTCAATTTGTAAGAGTATAGTAAAAGGACATGGTGGAAAGATATATGCAAAAAATAATTCTTATGGTGGTCTTACTATAATGATAGTTTTAAAGCGTAATAATTAATTTAATTATTTTAATACTAAAATACCCTTGGGTAGTGAATCGCTACCTAAGGGTATTTTTTATGTACAAGGAAACTATATTAATTTTAATAAAATAGTTATTACACCAAGAATTCCAAGACATGTACCTACAACTTTATTTAACTTTTTAATCTCACACTTATTTGCAAACTTTGCACTAACATAAGCACCAATAACACAACAAATTACAACTAATAAAGTTGGTAAAATTTCAACTGTAGCTCCCATAGAAATATGACTTACAGTACCAGTTAAAGCAACCAAAGTCATAATCATAGTACTTGTACCTACAGCCACTTTTAAATTATAACCAAGATGCAATGTAAATACTGTAAGCATTAAAATTCCTCCGCCACTTCCAGTAAATCCACAAATCCAACCTATACCACATCCAAATAACATTGCTTGTGTGATTTTTTTCTTACTTATGTGTTCTAATCCAGATTCAGCATCATGACCTTCTTCAATAGGCTTTATTAAAAACTTTATACCAAGTCCAATTGTAGTTATCATAGAAATATATCCTAGTCCATCTGGTTGAGACTGTGAAAAAAGGTATCCACAATAGCTACCTATAATAGTTCCTATAAAAGCTGTAATTGCAACAAGCATACCATTTTTTAAATCAATATTCTTATTTTTATAATAAGTGTATGCAGTAAGTAAACTAGCAAGAACATCAGCTGCAAGTGCTACTGTTACAGCATCATAACTTTGCCATTCACATACACTGACAAGTAAAGGTGTGATAACTACTGCGGCAGAAAGACCCGCAAGCCCAGTTACAACACCAGCACCAGCTCCGGCTAAAATATAAACAAGATATAACATAGTTTATTTTCCCCCTTTAGTTTATCTTATAATACTAATTTCTTTTTCAATTTATATATTTAATTATACATTAGAAACTATTTGATTTAACCATATAATATAAACTTTTAATAAATTTTAATATTTTATTAACTTTATTATTTTTTAATTAGAGTCTATTTTTCTGATTAAATTAGTTTATTAAAAGAATACATTATATAGCTAAATCTAACTAAAAGATAATTTATAGTCACAATTATCTCAAAATAGTATCATCTCATTATAAAGGAATATAGTATTTAAAATTCAAAAGTTAAATAATACAATAAATATCAACTGGAAAAACTTGTAAAAAAATGTAGAATATTATAGAATAATAGGGTGTATAATGATAAGGTACATAATGGATAATCTAATAAAATATATAGGGAAGATTCAATTATGAATTATTATGAAAGGCAAAAATATGGTTATAAAAAGGCATTTTAAAAAATTAATAACAACAACATTAGTTGGAATTACTGTACTTACACCTATAAATAAATTATCTTATGCCCAATCCAAAAACTTAATATTTAATAACATAAATATAGAACAAGGTATAAGTCAATCTACTATAGAGGCTATATTCCAAGATAGTGAAGGGTATATATGGCTAGGGACAAATGATGGTTTAAGTAGGTATAATGGATATGAATTTAAAATTTACAACTATGAAGAATATCAAAATAGTATAAGTCATAATGGAATAACAGATATAACTGAAGACAAATACGGTAACATTTGGGTAAATACAGTTAGTGGAGTAAATAAGATAAATAAAAAGACAGAAAAAATATCAAACTACACAGAACTTAACGGAAAAATAAAAGAGGATAGTACTACAGAAATTATAGTAACAAAAGATAACAATATTTTAGTAGGTACATATGAAGGATTAAACATATACAATGCTAAAGAAGATAGATTTGATATTATATTAGAACAAAAAGATGGAATCTTAAGTAGTTGTATATATTCAATAGATGAAGATATTAACGGGAATATATGGATAGGTACGGAATTAGGTTTAAATAAGCTATCTAAAGATTTTAAAGTTTTAGAAACATATACAAGTGAAAGTGAAATCTACAATATATTTTGTGATGATGAAAATGGATTTGTATGGGCAGGGTCTGATAGTTCAGGTTTATTAAAAATAGATACAAAAACTAAAGAAGTAAAACAATACATAAATAATATAGAAGATTTAAATTCTCTTCCTGCAAATCAAGTTGGAGCGATAATAAGAGATAGCAAAGGAAATTTATGGGTAGGTACTACAAATGGACTTGCTAGATACAATGAAAAAAATGACAGTTTTGATGTTTATAAAAATAAAGTTTATGATAAAAATAGCTTAGTATATAACGATGTAAGGTCTATTATAGAAGATAGAGAAGGCGTTTTATGGGTTGGTACATATTCTGGAATAAGTATACTTGATACAGAAAGTAGTATAAAATACTACAATGCAGGTTTAGATGATGGATACTTATTAAGTGAAAATATGGTTCACGGAATCTATGAAGATGATGAAGGATATTTATGGGTTGGTAGTAGAACTAAAGGTGTCAATATAATTGATAGAGAAAATAACACATCTAAATCTATTAGCATGGAAAATAACAATGTAATACAAAGTAATAGTATAAATGACATTACAGGGTATAAAGATTTTATATTTGTAGCTACAGATGCTGGAGTATTAAAAATTAATAAAAAAGAAAATACAATACAAAACTATAATCTAGAAGATGGATTAATAGGAGAAAATGTTAAAGATATTTTTGTATGTGATAAAAATTATCTATGGATAGGAAGTACAAATGGTTTAAATTTACTTGATATAGAAAATGATAAAATCATAGATATGACTGACTATGTAGATGAAGGTTCATATGTTAGATATGTATATCAAGGACAAGATGGAAGTTATTATATAGGATTTTTAAGAGATGGTGGACTTGGAATTATAGAACCTAACTCTAAAGAAACTAAATACTATAAAAATATACCTAATGATAAAACTAGTATAAGTAGTAATCGTATAAGATATATAAATGAAGACTCAAAAGGAAACATATGGATCGGTACAAGTTACGGTTTAAATAAATACGATCCTAAAACAAAAGTGTTTAAAAGGTATACAACAAGTGATGGTATAGCTAATAATACTATATATGGAGTATTAGTAGATGATAATGATAATATTTGGGTAAGTACCAATAAAGGTATTAGCCAAATAGATACTAAAAATAACACTGTAAATAACCTAAGTGTTACAGATGGACTTCAAGGGAATGAGTTTAATGGAAATGCAGCATTTAAAAGTAAAAGTGGAGAATTATTCTTTGGTGGGATAAATGGATTAAATGCATTTTATCCAGAGGATGTAAATAGTATTAATAATAAATCAAAAGTAATATTTGATGGATTTAAAGTTAACGATAAAGATTACTTAGATATAAATGGATTAAAGTTTGACAACAATACAGAAAATATTAAAATCAAGTTCTTTACTCCGGTATATTCAAGTAATAAAAATATAAGTTATGAATATGAGTTAATAGGATCAAATTCATCTAAAGCAACAACTAAAGAAAATTATGCTATATATAATGACTTATTGCCAGGAAAATATACTTTTAAAGTTAGAGCAGTAGACAGTAGAGGAGATATAAGTGATAGTAAAACAATAGAGTTTTTTATTAAATATCCATTTTGGATGAGCCCAATTGCCTGCTTTATATATTTAGTTATTGCTATATTATTTATAATAAATAATAAGCATAAGTTAAAATACCTAGATAGATTAGTAAAGTCAAGAACTAAAGAACTTGAAGAACAAATGATAAAAAATGAAGAGTTATATAATAATAATATAAAAATCGAGGAAAATAAGAATAAATACTTAGTTAATTTATCTCATGAGCTTAGAACTCCTCTAAATGTAATAAGTAGTACGAATCAATTATTACTAGAATTATCTAAAAAGGATAATATTAAGTCCGATAAATTAGCTTACTATATAGATATTTCTGAGAGAAATTGTAATAGATTATTAAATCTTGTTAACAATATATTAGATAATACTAAGTTACAAAGTAAAATGTATACCTTAAATTTAAAGGAAGTAGACATAATATACTTAGTTGAAGAAACATCTTTAACTTTAATTGACTATATAAAATCTAAATCTATAGAACTTATAATAGATCCTGAGGTTGAAGAAAAGATTATATTATGTGATGATTATGAAATAGAAAGATGTATAGTAAATCTAGTAAGTAACGCAGCTAAGTTTACACCAGAAGGTGGAAATATAACTATAACTATAAAGGATTTAGATGATAAAGTTATGATTAGTGTATTAGATACTGGAGTTGGAATTGAAGAAAAATATCATAAAACGATATTTGATAGATTTAATCAAGTAGATAATGATGAATCAAAAGGTGGAAGTGGATTAGGTCTTAGTATAACTAGCAAAATAGTAGAGCTGCATAAAGGTGAAATATACGTAGAAAGTAAGGTAGGAGAAGGTAGTAATTTTGTTATAATATTACCTGTAGATCCAAATAAAGAATAAAATAATTATAAAAATAACCTAGTTTTAACCTAGGTTATTTTTTATATTAATATAATATAAACTATATATACTAATGTTTAAATATAAGTATATTTGGTATAATATGTAATATAAAACAAACAAAGGAGTAAAATATGTTAGAAGCAGGAGTAAAAGCACCAGAATTTAAATTACAAGATAAAGATGGAAATTTAGTAAGTTTATCAGATTTTAAAAATAAAAAAATAGTATTATATTTTTATCCAAGAGATAATACACCAGGATGTACTAAACAAGCATGTTCATTTAGAGATAATTACGAAGAATTTAAATCTAAAGATGTAGTAGTTATAGGAATAAGCAAGGATAGTATAAAATCTCATACAAACTTTGCCAAAAAGCATGACTTACCATTTATATTACTATCAGATTCAGAGCTTGAAGCTATAAAAGCTTATGATGTATGGCAAGAAAAAAAGCTATATGGAAAGGTAAGTATGGGAGTAGTTAGAACTACTTATATAATAGATGAAAATGGAATGATAGAAAAAGTATATGATAAAGTTAAAACTGATAAAAATGTAGGTGAAGTATTAGAGTACTTAGGATAGTATAAAGAGAATCAGATATTTTGATTCTCTTTTTTATGCCTAGATACTATAAAATTTAGTATAATTATATAAATGGATTATATATTAAATTTAATTAAATTAAAAATCGAAATTAAATATTATGTGATTTAAATAATATGGTAAATACTATACAGTATTGATATAAGTTAAGCTACAAGGTCTAGCAAATTAAAAATAAATGGGTAGGAGAAATTTTAAATGATAAAAGCTATAAATTTATCTACATATCAATATGATATGGACAGATACAATAATAACTATAAAAATGTAAACAAATTCTTAGAAGATAATAATATAAATGCAATAGAGTTATTTGGTTTACAATTATACAACGAAGAATTAATACCAAAGGATAAAATAATAGGAGCACATTTAATGCATTATCCTGTATGGTTAGATTTTTGGAATGGAGATGAAGAGGGGTTATTTGAGGAATTTAGTAGTAAAGAAGATATAATAAACTACTATGGAAAACTTGATAAAAAAGTAATAATAGATAAATATAGAGAAGAAATAAAATTAGCAGAAAAATTAAATGCTGAATATGCAGTATTTCATGTATCAAATGTAAGAACAAAAGACTGTTTTAACTATGAATTTACATATACAGATAAAGAAGTAGTAGATGCAACTATTGAGATAGTAAATGAAATATTTAAAGGTTTAGATACTAATATAGCGATACTATTTGAAAATTTATGGTGGCCAGGTCTAAAAATGACAGATCCAGAGCTAGTGAGATACTTTATTGAAAATATAGAATATGAGCATAAAGGTATTATGTTAGATACAGGGCATTTGCTTAATACAAACTTAGATATAAATAATGAAGAAGAGGGAATAGAGTATTTAATAGAAACTATAAATAATCTAGGTGATATGAAAGATTATATAAAAGGAATACATCTAAGTAAATCACTTTCTGGAAAATATGTTAAAGAACAAATAGAAAAGTATAAAAATAAAGATATTGATTATAGTGAAGCAAATAATGAGATAATTTATCATATACTAAATATAGATGAGCATAAACCGTTTACAAATAATAAAATAAAGAATTTAATAGAAATGATAAATCCAAAATTTTTAGTTTATGAATTTATAACTACATCACTAGAGGAGCTTAGTGATTTTATAAAGATACAAGATAAAGTTTTAGGTTTATAAAAAATTAAATACTTATGATTTTATATAATACTCCCTTATGTAGCGTTTCGCTACCTAAGGGGGTATTTATACGATGATTATTTAAATTAAAAGAAACTATAAGGAATCATCAAAGTATATCGTTATGCATATATTAATAATATCAAGTTCATACACTTTAATTATAATAGGTATTATAATTAAAGTGTATGATACCTATTATTTATGAGTATATAGTTGCAAATGCAACAAAGAAAATAGAAAAAGAAAGGAGCATTTACTATGGAAAAGTCTAATTATAATGAAAATAAAATGGGGGTAATGCCCATAAATAAATTACTTATAACAATGTCATTACCTATGATTATATCTATGTTAGTTCAAGCACTTTACAATGTAGTAGATAGTATATTTGTATCGCAAATAAGTGAAAATGCTTTAACAGCAGTATCATTAGCCTTTCCACTACAAAATTTTATGATAGCAGTTGGCTCTGGAACTGGTGTAGGTATAAATGCATTACTTTCAAAGTCTTTAGGTGAAAAGAATTTTAATGAAGCAAACAAAGTAGCAAATAATGGTATATTTTTAGCTATAATAAGTTATTTACTATTTCTCTTAATAGGTATATTTGGTGTTAGATTCTTTTTTGAATGTCAAACTAATGTAGTAGAAATAATAGATGGAGGATATTATTATTTATTAATATGCACAGTTTGTTCATTTGGATTATTTGGCCAATTTGTATTTGAACGATTAATGCAGTCAACAGGAAAAACCTTATATATAATGCTAACACAAGGACTAGGTGCAATATCAAATATAATATTAGATCCTATATTAATCTTTGGATTATTTGGATTTCCTAAAATGGGTATAACAGGAGCAGCTTTAGCAACAGTAATTGGTCAAATACTAGCTATGATATTAGCAATTTATTTAAATACTACAAAAAATCATGAAATAAAAATTAAAATAAAGGGGTTTAAACCTGATTTAAAAACCATAAAAAAGATTTATTCAGTAGGTATACCTTCTATAATAATGGGTTCAATAAGTTCTGTTATGACTTTTGGAATGAATAAAATCATAATAGTGTTTACATCTACGGCAACAGCAGTTTTTGGTATATACTTTAAACTTCAAAGTTTTGTATTTATGCCTGTATTTGGATTAAATAATGGTATGGTTCCTATTGTTTCTTATAACTATGGTGCAAGAAACAAAGATAGAATAATCAGCACTATAAAAATAAGTATAGTATATGCAGTAGGTATGATGCTAATAGGACTATGTGTACTACAAATATTTCCAAAACAAATATTAAATTTATTTAATGCTTCTAATGAATTAATAATTATAGGTGTACCAGCGCTTAAAACAATAAGCTTAAGCTTTATATTTGCAGGATTTTGTGTAATACTAGGATCTGTATTTCAATCGTTAGGAAATGGAGTGTTAAGCTTAATGGTATCAGCTTTTAGACAATTAGTAGTATTGTTGCCAAGTGCATATTTACTATCAAAAACTGGTAATTTAAATCTTGTATGGTTTGCATTTCCTATATCTGAGATGGCATCAGTATTTTTAAGTTATATAGGGTTTAGATATGTATATAAAAAAGAAATAAAGCCATTAGATGATGAATATGAAATTAAATCATTAAATAGTAAAAAAGAAGTAAGTATAAATAATGAAGCTAATATATAAAATTTCTATTAAAAATATGGTATCAATATAACTTCTTAATTTATATAAATAACTAAGGAGGATTATATTTGATGATTAAATTAATGATTATATCTAGTTTAGTACTTTTAATTTCAATAACCTCAAGTAAAGTACTTTATAAATTTGGAGTTCCAATACTACTTATTTTTATTGGATTAGGAATGATATTTGGATCTGATGGTATTGTGGGGATATATTTTTCAGATTACGAATTAACCAAAGAGATAAGTTCAATTGCATTAGTTATTATAATGTTTTATGGTGGATTTGGAACCAATTGGTCAATGGCAAAGCCATCAGCCCTCCAATCGATACTTATGTCAACTTTAGGGGTAATAATAACTGCAACTCTTACCGGATTATTTTCACATATTGTACTAAAAATTACATTATTAGAAGGATTACTTATAGGTGCAGTGGTAGCATCTACAGATGCAGCATCAGTATTTGCAATACTACGTTCACAGAAGTTAAATTTAAAAGGCTCACTTGCGCCTTTATTAGAAGTTGAAAGTGGTAGTAATGACCCAGTTGCTTATATGGCTACATTATCAATATTATTACTTATGGATAATAAAGGGATATCTATGTTATTTCCTATGGTAATAAAACAAATTGTATTTGGATTATTAGTTGGGATATTACTAGCAAAGTGTACTATATTTTTTATAAAAAATTTAAAGTTTGAAATAAAAGGATTTTATCCAATATTTATATTAGCGATAGCCATATTATCATATTCATTAAGTGAATCCTTAGGTGGTAATGGGTACTTAAGTGTTTATATGTCAGGGATAATCATTGGAAATAGTAGCCATCTACCTTATAAAAAAAGCTTGTTTCAATTCTTTGATTGTATTTCTTGGATTATGCAAATAGTTTTATTCTTTATGTTGGGTCTGTTATCATTTCCATCAAAGTTCATTAACATAATAGGTATATCAGTATCTATTTCTATATTTATGATTCTTGTTGCTAGACCAGTAGCTACATTTATAACATTATATCCGTTTAAATACTCAATAAAAGAAAAGTTATTCATTTCTTGGGTTGGGTTAAGAGGAGCTGCATCTATAGTTTTTGCCATATATGCAACGACTTATGGTGTTAATATGACCTATGATATTTTTCATATTGTTTTTTTCGTAGCACTATTTTCAGTATCAATTCAAGGAACATTACTTCCTAAATTTGCTAAAAAACTTGATTTAGTTGATAATAATACTTTAGTATTAAAAACGTTTAATGACTATGCAAGTGATATAGATAGACAATTAATAGAAGTAAATATTACTCCTGATAGTAAGCTGGTAAACAAAAGTATTGCAGATGCAGATATATCAGAGGATATTTTAATACTTATGATAAAGCGAAGAGGAAAAACTATAGTACCTAAAGGAGTCACAATTATAGAAGATGGAGATGTATTAGTTGTTACTGGAGATAATCTAGAACAAATTTCATTGTAAAAATACAAAGATAAAAAGTTCTCTTATTTATTAAGTAAGAGTACTTTTTTATAAAAATTATTATAAATACTACTCATTATTAATATACTTTATATTAAAGTAAATATTTAAATTAATAATTTAAAGGTGGTGTTATATGTATCCAGTTTATAAAAGCTTAGGAGTTAAAGAAGAGTGTAAAGATGTAAAAGTGCAATTTCCACCCCAACATCAAGAGTGTCAACCAGGACTTGAGTATATAATGATGCCTAGACCAATATCAAACAATCCATACTCTAGGGGGAGTGGGAAATTACAAGGAAAGGTAGCTATTATTACTGGTGGTGATAGTGGTATAGGAAGGGCTATAGCATATGCATTTGCTAAAGAAGGTGCAGATATTACTATTTCATATTTAAATGAGGAAGAAGATGCATGTGAAACAAAAGCTTTTGTAGAACAAATAGGAAGAAGATGTTTATTAGTACCAGGAGATTTAAAAAATGAAGAAATGTCTAAGATAGTTGTTGAGAAAACAATAGAATGTTTTGGTAAAATAGATATATTAGTAAATAATCATGCAGTACAATTTGTACAAAATAGTATATTAGATATTACATCTGAACAATTAGATTTAACTTTTAGAACTAATGTTTATCCTTTCTTTTATATGACTAAAGCAGCACTTAAATACTTAAAAAGGGGAGCAGCGATAATCAACACAACATCTATTACTGCATATCAGGGCGAGCCTTTACTTATTGATTATAGCGCTACTAAAGGTGCAATATTAACATTTACTAGATCTCTTTCTCAGTCGTTAATAAAGGAAGGAATAAGAGTAAATGCAGTAGCACCAGGACCTATTTGGACTCCTCTTATTCCAGCATCATATTCTGTTGAACAAGTTGAAACTTTTGGAAGTGGAACTAGTTCAGTTCCTATGGATAGAGCAGGTCAACCATTTGAAGTTGCAACTAGTTATGTATTTTTGGCAAGTGATGATTCAAGATATATGTCTGGTCAAGTTCTTCATCCTAATGGAGGAACTATAGTAGGATCTTAAAATTTAGAATTTATAAGGTATTGGACTTTTTAGTTCAGTACCTTTTTTAATTAATACAATAATAGAAAATACAATATAAACACTGAAAAAACAATTATATGATTACAAATAAGTTGACATAATGAAAAAAAACAGATAAAATATAGTTAACAAAGTCAACTATAATGAATATTATATAAAGTCAGTCGATTTAGAAAGTGGTGAATAAAGGTGGATGACTTAAATTGGATATATATGATAGAAAAAATGCAAGAAATAAGCTTATTTTCAAGAATGATTATACATCGAGCTACTAAAGAGTATGAAATACCAGCACAACATTTAGATTTGTTATCACAGCTTATAACTCACGAAGAAGGCTTAACCCCAATGTGCCTTAGTAAAATTATGGGTGTGAATAAAACAATTATAAGTAGAGTAATAGATAGCTTAAATCAAGGAGGATATGTAGTTAAAACCAAAGATCCAAGAGATAAAAGAAGCTATTTTGTTTCTATTACAGAGCTAGGTAGAGAAAAAGTAGATAAAATATACGAATATTATTTAAGTCCAATTTATGAGCTACGTAGAAAATTGGGTGACGAAGATTTTTTTGAATTAATGTCTTGTATAGAAAAGGCAAATCAAAAAATGAGTCAAAATGAATAGGAGAGTGTATAATGAGCTTTTATCAAGCAATGCAGTTAGGAGCAATTAACTTAAAACCTTTAATTAAAGAAACGGAAGATAAAAAATTAAAACAAAAGTATATAACAGCCTTTGTTCTTAAGAATATATTATGTCTTTTATTTTGTATTTTTGTAGTATCTTCTTTTAGTAATATTTTTGGTAATGAAAATAGTGTAGTAGGAGTTGTAACAGTTCTTTCATTACTAACTTTTAGATTTTCAAATTTAGATTTTGATGCTAAACAATCAGCATTTACGTTATTTGGGATATTCTGTATATTTATGGTTGGACCGCATTTAGCAAGTATATCAACACCAATAGTAAAATTTGTTATAAACTTTATTTCAATAATGGCTATAGTTATATTATCATGCCATAATGTGGTATTATCTAATCAATCAATATTAGTATTATCATATTTACTTTTATATGGATACCAAGTTGATAATATAAATGTATATATAAGTCGTGTATGTGGATTAGCATTAGGTGGTATTATAGTAGCTGGAGTATTTTATATAAAGCAAAGAAAAGTAAAGTTTGAAAACAAACTTTCTGATGTTATAAAAGGTGTTAATTTTAATAACGATAGAACTAAGTGGCAACTAAAATTAACACTTGCAATATGTTCAGCGTTATTAATAGGTGATTTATTAAATCTACCAAGAACAATGTGGATAGGTTTTGCATGTATGTCAATAGTTCAACCATATAAAGATAGAATGGATACTCGTTGTAAAGAAAGAGTTCCATTTGCTGTTGTGGGATGTATAATGTATTGTATTCTATACTTTATATTACCAAAAAACTTTACATCATTAATAGGAATGTTAGGTGGAATTATGGTTGGATTCTCTGCAACATATAAATGGCAAACTGTATTTAACACGTTTGGTGGTTTAAATTCAGCAGTACCAATTTTAGGATTAGAAGTAGCTATAATATTCCGTATAGTAAATAATGTATTTGGGGCTATATACGGAAGATTATTTAGTAAGATATTTGATAAAGTAGAAGAAAAAATTACAAATAGAAGTATAATTGAAGAAATGACAACAAGTGACGAATTATAAAATGAAGGTTTATCTGCATAGTATGTAGGTAAACCTTTATTTTTGAGCAATGGATGTATCCGTAGGGGCAGCAAGGATATATCGTTGCTGAAATGAGAGAAGCGAATTTTTTATATAATTAAACCTTATTAAATACCCTAAAATGATTTTTAATCATCTTAGGGTATTTTTGCATATTTTACTATATACAAAAAAACAAATTATAAAGTAATAGTAATGAAAAAAAGGAGGATACTGTGGTAAACAGATGTTATAAAAGTTATATAAATTTATATCAATCTAGTTACTTTTCAAAATATGTTAATAAAGCCATATATAAACTAGGTAAATACAATAAGGGATTATTATATGTAAATAAAATAGGGGAATCGGTACAAGGAGTACCTATATTATCTATTAAAATAGGTAGAGGTAGTACAAAAATATTAATTCAAGCAACTCATCATGCTAGAGAAGCAATTACTACTATATTGTTACTTGATCAAATTAATTATCTATTAAATTTATATGAGATAGATTATAGTATAAACAATATGAGTATACGTAATCTTTTAAAATATGTAACATTTGTTTTTGTACCGTTAGTTAACCCAGATGGTGCAAATTTAGTAATTAACGGAGGACAGTTTATATCTAAAGAATATAAAGATAAACCATATTTAAAAGAAAGTTTATTTCCACGTTGGAAGGCAAATATTAATGGAGTAGATTTAAATAGAAATTATCCAACAATGTATCCATCATCAGATTCTGCAACATCTCCAGCATATAAATCATATAAAGGTCCATATTATTTTTCAGAACCAGAGACATATGCATTAAAATGTTTAACAGAAAAATACAACTTTGATGGTACAATTTCATATCATTCATCAGGAGAGGTGATTTTTTGGCAGTATAATCAATTAGATATAGAAAGAGATTTATCTATTGCTAAGAAAATATCTAAGGAAACAGGATATGATTTAGAATCAGAAGAAGGTCCTGTAACAGGGAGCGGATATAAGGATTGGTTTATTGAAAATTATCAAAAGCCAGCACTTACAATAGAAGTATCTCCTTATGTAGGAGAAAGAAAGGTACCCATAGAAAATTATAAAGATATTTTTGACAGAAATAAAAATGTACCTATTCTATTTGCCCAAGAAGTTTTTTATAAAATAATAGATTAATATAAATAAGCTAAAAAATATGTATAATTACTAAAAAAGATTAATTTTTATAAAATAGAAAAAATTGTTTACATTATAAGTAAACTGTGATAATATTATAACAAAGTGAAAAATAAAAAAATTATGAATAATATGAAATTTAAGCCATGAAGGTTTATCGCTATAAGTGTATCTTCATGGCTTTTTTACGTATAAGGAAATTATAGTATAAATATATTTATAGATAACCTATGAATATAAGTAATATTAATAACTTTATAAACGTAAAAAATGACATTTTGAGAAAGGTAAATTTTTTATTTTAAATTTATATAATGGGGGGATTAAAATATGGGATTTATGAAACTCAAGAAAAATATATCACTTATGTTGGTTATAGGACTTATGTCAAGTACATTAATAGGATGTTCAAATACAAGTTCAGGTGCAGGGAAATCTGTAGATAAAGAAAATGCTAGAAAGGCAAACAATGAATTAATAGCAGCAGTTACAAGTGAACCAGAAACTGGCTTTGATGCAACAGATACTGGACATGGTGATATGACTAGTGTATTTTTTAGTACACTATTTAAAAGAAATAAAAATTTAGGTATGGAAAATGATTTAGCAAAAAGTTACGAAATATCTGAAGATAGGTTAACTTGGACGGTAAAAATAAGAGAAGATGTAAAGTTTACTGATGGAGAAAATCTTACAGCAGAAGATGTTGTATATACATATGAAATAGCAAAAAATAGTGGCTCATCTATAGATTTAACTATGTTAGATAGTGTATCAAAAGTAGATGATTATACAGTAGAATTTAAACTTAAAAATCCTCAATCTACATTTATTGAAAAATTAGCAACAGTAGGTATAGTACCTAAACATGCACATAATGAAGGTTTTTCAGATAATCCAATTGGTTCTGGTCCATATAAATTAGTACAATGGGATAAAGGTCAACAAGTTATAGCAGAAGCTAATGAATATTATTATGGAGAAAAGCCATCAATAAAAAAATTAACAATGGTGTTTATGGATGATGATACAGCATATGCAGCAGTTAAAGCAGGAGAAGTTGATATAGCATCAATACCAGGCTCTTTTGCGAAAGAAGAAGTAGAAGGTAAGAAATTAATTGAATTAGATAGTATTGAAACCTATGGAGTAGCTTATCCTATGGAGCAACCAGGAAAAACTACATCTGATGGATATCCAATAGGGAATGCAGTAACAAGTGATGAAACTATAAGAAAAGCACTTACATATGCTATAGATAGAGAAGAATTAGTTGAAGGTATATTAGAAGGATATGGAGCACCATCAAGTACAGGGCTTGAAAAAATGCCTTGGTTAAATGAAGAAACTATAATAAAACCAGAAGAAGATGGGAAAATAGATGAAGCAAAAAAAATGCTAGAAGAAGCTGGATGGAAAGATACTAATAATAATGGAACTATAGATAAAGATGGAGTAGAAGCAGAGTTTGATTTACTATATACAGATGGAAAGTATAGACAAGAATTAGGTTTAGCTTATGTTGAAGTTGCAAAAAAACTAGGTATAAAAGTAAACTTAGAAAATCGAAATTGGGATACAATAGTTCCAGAAATAAATTCTCAAGCAGTGCTTTATGGTTTTGGATCTGGAGATCCTTCTGAAATATATAATTTATATAGTAGTAAAACATTAGGAGTTGGAGTACCTTGGAACAATTCTGGATATTACAAAAATGATAAGGTTGATGAGTATATAGATAAGGCATTACAAAGTGAAGATGAAGATTCGGCTTTAGAGTATTGGAAAAAAGCTCAATGGGATGGAGAAACAGGATTTTCACATATGGGAGATTGTGCATATACTTGGTTTGTAAATGCAGGACATCTTTACTTAGCAGATGAAGATTTAGATATAGGTACACCTGTTGTTCAACCTCATGGAGGAAAAGTATTATATAACATAACAGAGTGGAGTTGGAAATAGACTAAATATAAATAGGGCATTCTTTATAGAATGTCCTATTATTATAAAATGATATTAGATATAAAGGTGGAGTATTATTGTGAAAAATAAAAAAGAAATTTTGGGATTTATACTAAAGAAGTTTTTTAAACTTATAACTCTTTTAATTGCTCTTTGTATAGTAACATTTATCCTGCTAGAAAAATCACCTTTAGACCCAGTTCAAGCATATGTAGGAGCAGATTTAACAGTTACACAAGAACAAAGAGACAATATAGCTGAGTATTGGGGCTTAAATAAGCCACCATTAGAAAGATTTTCTTCTTGGTTTAGGGCAATTGCAAAGGGTGACTTAGGCAGGTCAATGATTTATAGAAGAGATGTAGTTGATGTAATATCAGAAAGATTTATGGCATCATTAGCACTAATGTTAGTTGCATGGGTTGTATCAGGAGTACTTGGATTTATTTTAGGAATTGTATCGGGAATTAATGAAGGAAAGTTTATAGATAAGTTTATTAGAGGATATTGTTATGTATTAATATCAACTCCTACATTTTGGATAGGAATTTTATTAATAATTATATTTTCAGTAAAATTAAAATTATTTCCAACAGGACTTGGTGTACCAATAGGTGTTTTATCAGATGAAGTAACTATATCAAGTTTAATTAAACATTTAACACTACCAGCTTTAACACTTAGCATATTAGGTGTTGCTAATATATGCTTACATACTAGAGAAAAAGTAATTGAAATTTTATCTAGTGATTATATTTTATTTGCTAAGGCTCGTGGAGAAAGTAAAAAAAGCATAGTATTTAATCATGTTATAAAAAATGTAGCTTTACCAGCAATAACATTACAATTTTTATCATTTAGTGAATTATTTGCAGGTACAGTTTTTGCAGAACAAGTTTTTTCATATCCAGGGCTTGGTCAAGCAACAGTTTCTGCAGGTCTTAAAGGTGATTTACCACTTTTAATGGGAATAGTTATAATAAGTTTAATTTTTGTATATACAGGAAATTTAATTGCAGATTTAATATATATGCTTATAGATCCAAGGGTGAAAGGAGGAAGTAAAGCATAATGAGCGAATTACAAGGGATATATTTAAATACAAATAAACCATTAAGAAATAAATTTGGAGTAAGAGAAAAAACACTTCTATCTATTGCTTTATTTGTTTTTTTATTAGGTTCAATTATGATAATGGGAAGTCTAATAAGTACAGATGATATTTCTATAAATTTAACTAATAAAAATCTAGAGCCTAGTTTAAGTCATTTATTTGGAACTGATTGGGTTGGGAGAGATATGTTTTATAGAACTATTAAAGGATTAAGCTTAAGTATGAAAGTTGGATTTTTAGCATCTTTTATAAGTGGTACAATTGCATTAACATTAGGTGTTATAGGAGCAACTTTAGGCAAGACAGTAGATAATATTATTACATGGATAATAGATTTAATATTGTCAGTGCCACATGCCTTAATAGTAATACTTATTTCTATATCAGTAGGTGGAGGATTTAAAGGTATAGTTTTAGGAGTATCATTAACTCATTGGCCATCTCTTACTAGGGTAATAAGAGCTGAAATAATGCAAATTAGGGAATCTGATTATGTAAAAATATCAAAAAAATTTGGTAAATCAAATTTATACATAGCAATTGAACATATAATACCTCATATAATACCACAACTTTTAGTAGGTATAGTATTAATATTTCCCCATGCTGTACTTCATGAAGCTTCAATAACATTTTTAGGATTTGGTTTACCACCACATGAACCAGCAATAGGAATTATATTATCTGAATCTATGAAGTATTTAAATAGTGGAAGATGGTGGCTTGTATTTTTCCCAGGGTTAAGTTTAGTTATGGTTTCATTAATGGTTGATAATATTGGAAAGCAAGTTAATAAATTAATAAATCCAAAAACAGCTTATAAATAGGAGGTATTTATGAAAAAGGAGCCTATATTGTCGGTAAAAGACTTAGGAATATCTTTTTCTCAGTATACAAAGGGATTGAGAAGAAGAGAGTTAGAAGTAATAACTAATTTAGATATAGATTTATATGAAGGTGAAATACTAGCAGTAGTTGGCTCTAGTGGCTCAGGTAAAAGTTTATTAGCTCATGCTATACTTGGTATACTTCCTGATAATGCAACTACTGAAGGAAATATAATATATAAAGGTAAAAGTTTAAGTTTAAAGGATAAAGAAAAATTAAGAGGAAGAGAAATAGTGTTTATACCTCAATCAGTAAATTTTTTAGACCCATTAATGAAGGTATCAAAACAAGTAAAAATATCAATAGAGAATAAAGAAGAAGCAAACAAACGTCAAAGGGATATATTTAATAAATATGGGCTTGATAAAAAAGTTGATAATCTTTATCCATTTGAATTATCAGGAGGTATGGCTAGAAAAGTTCTTTTATCAACTGCATTAGTATCTGACTGTAAAGTTATTATTGCAGATGAACCCACACCAGGGTTAGATGAAAAATCTCTTAATGAAGCACTTAAAGACTTTAGAAATATAGCAGATAGTGGGTGTGCAATATTAATGATAACTCATGATATAGAAGCTGCACTTAAAATAGCTGATAAAATAGCAGTATTTTATGCTGGAACAACCTTAGAGATTGCTAATGTAAATGACTTTAAAGGTGATGGTAAAAATTTAAGGCATCCATACTCAAAAGCACTTTTTAATGCACTTCCTCAAAATGGATTTAAGCCTATAAAAGGATCACAACCTATGCCAAATGAATTACCAAAAGGATGTTTATTCCAAGATAGATGTGAATATATTAGTGAAAAATGTAGGTTAATAAGACCAAATGCAAGGATGGTTAGAGATGGGATGGTGAGATGTTTAAATGCAACTTAAAGCAAAGGGAATAAATTTTAAATATAAAGATGATAAGTATATATTAAAAGATATTGATTTTACGATAGACAGTGGAGAAGTTGTAGGATTAATTGCACCAAGTGGATTTGGTAAAACTACTTTAGCTAAGATTTTAGCAGGATATGAAAAACCACAAAGTGGAAGTGTTACAATAGATGGAAATAAATTATCTAAAAAAGGGTATAGCCCAGTCCAATTGATATTTCAGCATCCAGAAAAATCTGTAAATCCAAAGTGGAAAATGGATAAAATTTTAAAAGAAGCTTTTGAACCTTCAAAAGAGTTGTTAGACGATATGGGAATAAAGAAAGAATGGCTAAAAAGATGGCCAAGTGAATTATCAGGAGGAGAATTACAAAGATTTTGTGTTGTTAGAGCATTATCGCAAGAAACTAAGTTTTTAATAGCAGATGAAATGACAACTATGCTAGATGCTATTACTCAAGCTCAGATATGGAATGTTGTTTTAGAACATGTTAAAAAATATAATATTGGATTAATTGTAATTAGCCATGAAAAAGCATTAGTAAATAGAATATGTGATAGGATTATAGATTTAACTGAATTTAAAGAGTTATCTAGCAATATAGAATAAAATGTTTTATATTTTACCTATCTTTATATTATAGAGAAATAGTCATTTTAATTTATATAAAATGGCTATTTTATTTTGCTGAAATTTTTTCTTTAATATTAAATTAACCATTGATTTAACATGTTTTTTGCTTGAAATATAATGTAACCTTTTCGTAATTGGAAAATAATGTAATATTTTATATAATAAAAAATAAATGTTATATTTTAAAGAATGAGATAAAAAAGAATACGGTAAAATTAAACTTTGTTATAATTTGGTAATAGTTAATTAAGGGGGACATAATTGTGAGAAATAGCAAGTTTATAAACACAAGTATATTTATACTTAGTATTATTTGTTTAATAATAACATGTAAATTATTTTGGAATATAGCTATTTACGCTGATGAATTTAACACATCTCCAGATATAGTATTGGGTGGTGAATTCTGGTTATATATGAATTGGTTTAAAATAGGAGCATCTGCTTTGATCTGTATTTTATCAGGGATAAGTTTACTTAACTGTAATAATAAATCGAAATTGTAAAAGTATTTTAGTTTAATGAATAATATTAATCAAATATAGGGGGATTTGTATGAAAAAGATTATAATGATACTACTTTCTTTTATAACTACTACTTTATTAGTAGTTGGATGTAGTAGTAGCAAAGATATTCAAGATTTTAATATTGATAAAATAGCCTTAGATGAGGCTAAAAAAATTACATCCGAACAAGGATATACTTTGAAATCAGAAACTCTAACTGAATCAGATATCTTGATAGGAGATTCTGAGGTCTTTACTCTTATAAAAGAAGCAAGTATAAAAGGTGGGTATTTAAAAGAGGATTTAGACTCTATGACAGAGGATAGAAAAGTTGTAGGATATGAATTAGCAGAAAAATCAAAAGAAGATGAACCAATTATGCTTTGTATGGTAATAGATAAAGGAAAAGTTATTGGTGCTTATTTAGATTACTCTGGATATTCTCCAGGTATTACATCTATAGATTTTAAATATAATTTTAAACAGTTATAAAAATATACAAATATTATTGTTAGTAATATTAATATAATACAAAAAAGATAGGAGCATAAGCTCCTATTCAGAGCGTAGACAAAGTCTACGCTCTTTTATTTTTGTCAATACTCTTTATGAGG